>Ga0114899_1000531_pt1 | contig 26813 bp, 21 predicted proteins | sample MalvireepMed_215_FD_83497 | JGI IMG/M metagenome (GOLD analysis project Ga0114899, IMG submission 83497) | Marine viral communities from the Global Malaspina Expedition - Malaspina viral metaG DeepMed_215 | ecosystem: Environmental > Aquatic > Marine > Oceanic | place: Mediterranean Sea...
ATCTGAAGCAGACCGTGTTTAATGGAACCGGAGCCAAAAGCTCAAAGTCAGGATGCCTATGAATCTCCCCGGCCAGCCATTGACCCAGAGTAATATGTTTCCGGATTTTTTCACGGATGCCGTCAACACCAAACTCTCGAATAACAAACCACAGCTTGAGTGCACGAAACCTTCTACCTAAGGGAATTCCCCAGTCCCGAAAGTTCTTTACTTCACCATCAACCGAGGTTTTCAAGTAATCAGGGGTAATGGTAAAAGTATTGACCAGGCTAACCGGATCTTTCACGAAATAGGCAGTACAATCGAAATTGGTGAACATCCATTTGTGGGGATTGAAAACGAAGGAATCGGCTTTTTCAATTCCTTCAGACATCCAACGCATTTCGGGTAGAATCAGGGCCGTTCCAGCATAGGCGGCATCAACGTGGTGCCAGATATTGTGCTTTTGGCAGATATCACCTATCTCATCAATTGGGTCAATAGCAGTTGTGCTGGTTGTGCCGATGGCTGAAACTACGCATAGGGGCGTAAAACCAGCCTGAATATCCATTTCTATTTGTTCTTGCAGCTTTTCAGGGATAAGAGCATAAGCTTCATCAACTTCAATTTTCCTTAGACTTTCAATACCGAATCCGGCAATCTTCACTGCTTTGTCTATGGAAGAGTGAATTTGTTCTGAGGCATAAACCGTAAATTTATGATTGGAGAAGCCCTTCTCATTAATATTGAAGTTGGTGGTCCTCTCTCTTGCCGTTAGCAAAGCGCATAAAGTAGCGGTTGAGGCTGTATCCTGTATAACACCAGTAAAGGTTTTCGGCAAGCCGAGCATTTCACGTAACCAGATCATCATTTGCTCTTCTAATTCTGCTGCAGCTGGCGAAGTGAGCCATTGCATACATTGGGCTCCCAGTGTGCTCATGAGCATTTCGGCTAAAACGGAGCCTTTGCTTTTGTTCGCAGGAAAATAGGCCATGAAATTGGGGCTCTCCCAATGAGTAATACCGGGCATAATAATCCCATTGAAGTCCTTGAGCATTTGATCAAACGATTCAGCCTGATCTGGAGCTTTGGATGGAATTTGCTTTAAAATATCTCCAGGTTTTACCTGAGACATTACCGGATATTCTTCAACCGACTCAAAGTAATCAGCCATCCAGTCTACCAATTCATGTGCATGTTTTCTAAAGGATTGAGTATCCATATTCCTACGCTTATCTGCCATATTGTCCGATAACAAAGTTAGCATATATGTTGCAGGCCTTAACCCGTAATTTCTATCAAAACCAAAATAGACCATGAAGAAAGGATGGATTGTTTTAATAGTAGTGGCGGTGCTACTGCTAATAGTATATTCGAGCATAAAAGGAACCTACAATACAATGGTTCAACGCGATGAAAGCATCAACACAGCCTGGGCGCAGGTGGAAAATCAATACCAGCGAAGGGCGGACCTTATTCCTAACCTGGTTAATACAGTAAAGGGTTATGCCGATTTTGAGCAGGAAACGCTAACTGGAGTGATTGAGGCGAGAGCCAAGGCAACTTCGGTGAATGTAGATCCTTCCAATCTATCGCCTGAGGCCATTGCCAACTTTGAACAAGCGCAACAGGGTTTGAGCTCAGCGCTGAGCAGGTTGTTAGTGACTGTGGAACGTTACCCCGACCTGAAGGCCAGCCAACAGTTCCAGCAATTGCAGGTACAATTAGAAGGAACTGAGAACCGAATTTCGGTTGAAAGAAGAAATTTCAACGATGTAGTTCAAGGCTATAATACTTACATCAGAAGCTTCCCTAAAAACTTATATGCCAATATGTTTGGCTTTGAAACCAAGGGATATTTTCAGGCAACATCAGGATCGGAAAAAGCTCCAGAAGTAAACTTTAACTAATGGCTGAAGCAAGTTTTACAAGCGAACAGAAAGCAAGGATAAAAGCAGCTATTAAGGAAGCAGAGCTTGATACCAGTGGTGAAATTCGGGTGCATTTAGAGAATCATTGCAAAACCGAAAATGTACTTGATAGGGCTGCCCAGGTTTTTGCTATGTTGAAGATGCATGAAACCAAAGCCCGTAACGGGGTTCTAATCTATATGGCGATCAAAGACCATAAGTTTGGGATCATTGGAGACGGTGGCATTAATGCAAAAGTAGAAGAGAACTTCTGGGATGTAACCAAAGACAAAATGGTGAAACATTTCAAAGATGGCCATTTCACCGATGGCTTGGTTGAAGGAATTCTTTGTGCGGGAGAACGACTCAAAAAGTTCTTCCCTTACCAAAAGGATGACAAGAACGAATTATCGGACGATATCTCATTTGGCAAAAACTAATTATGCGAAACTTATTACTCATACTTTTTCTATCCATTAGCAGTTTAGGCTTTGCTCAAAGAGGAATTCCTGATCCGCCAAACCCACCCAGACTTGTAAATGACCTAACAAAAAGTACACTCTCTGAAAGAGAAGTCAATGCTTTGGAAAATAAGCTTCTGGGCTATGAAGATAGTACTTCCACTCAAGTAGCTATTCTAATTGTGGAGTCGTTGAATGGATACGAGGTAGTAGACTTTGGTGTAAGGGTCTTTAACAATTGGAAAATAGGCAGGGGGAATGAAGATAATGGCGTCCTCATAACGGTTTCTATAAAGGATAGAATGGCCTCTATTGTTACAGGCTATGGTATGGAAGGGGCAATTACCGATGCGGCTACCTACACCATCCGTGAAGAATACATGAATCCACGCTTCAAAGAGGGTAAATTCTATGAAGGTCTTGATGCCGCCACTGATGTCATATTCAAATTGGCTTCAGGGGAGTATAAAGCCGAAACATTTGCGCAAAACCGTAGACGTAAAGACAATGATGGAGGTGGCACTGCCCTTCGGTTCATTATCCCATTCTTTTTCTTTGTATTTGTCCTTCCTGCAATTTTCGGCAGAAGGCGTGGAAGAGGGATCGGTACTCGTGGTATTCCCTGGTGGGTTTGGCTGATGATGGGTAGCGGAGGCAATCACAAACACAATGACTGGGATAATTTCAAAGGAGGCCGAGGAGGCTTTGGAGGAGGTTCAGGTTTTGGTGGCGGAGGCGGAGGCTTCGGTGGTTTCGGAGGAGGAATGTCTGGTGGCGGTGGTTCCGGAGGCAGCTGGTAAGCCAGTGCTTAGTTAAAAGAAAACAGAAATCAGGGTTTTGCGAAAGTAAGACCCTGATTTGTTTTTGTGACACTTCATTCTCGAATATGTGGGAATCTTTATTTTAGGACGAGAGATTTCAACCGGTCATAACCCTCAGCATTAACTATTCATCATTCTTCTTTCCATCAAAAGTGACGAATTTCTAACAATGCTATGCTGAATATAATTAAGTAGTAAATTCAGCCCATTAACGGATCACGAATAACTAGTAAGCAAATATGAACACCCCTTTTCATTTGGCCTTTCCTGTAAAGGACATCGAGTCTACCAGAGCATTTTTTGGAGACTTGCTCGGATGTGAGATTGGAAGATCTACAGACAAGTGGATCGATTTTAACTTCTTCGGTCACCAGCTCAGTGCGCATGTAAAACCAGATGAATTGGTGCAAGCCCAAACGAATGCTGTAGATGGTAAGAATGTACCTGTTCGCCACTTTGGAGCTATTTTGGAGTGGAATCAATGGCATGAATTGGCTGATAAACTTGCTGAACACGGTATCGAGTTCGTAATTGAACCCTACATCCGTTTTAAAGGGGAAGTAGGTGAGCAGGCTACCATGTTTTTTCTGGATCCAAGCGGAAATGCGTTGGAGTTCAAGTCTTTCAAAGACACCTCCCAGATATTTGCCAAATAGTCAAAACTCTCAGATTTAATTAGATTTAAGCATGAAGCTTAAACTAGTCTTTTTTCTTTCACTCTGCTCCATCTATACTTTTGCACAGGTAGATTATCTATTGGTGCCAGATAGAGTTTTTGATGGAAAGATCATACACAGCAATTGGGTGGTAGCGGTGACCAACAACTCCATTACCTATGCCGGGCCAAAGAAAACCATCAAGGCCGATACAACCTTCAATCTTAAAGGAATGACTCTAATGCCCGGAATGATTGAAGGGCATTCTCATATTTTGCTCCATCCTTACAATGAGACTTCCTGGAACGATCAGGTTTTGATTGAGTCCATTGCGGAAAGATCGGCCAGGGCGGTAAACCATTTAAGAGCGTCCTTAATGGCTGGGATAACCACCATGCGCGATCTCGGTTCGGAAGGTGCTGGCTATGCCGATGTCGGGTTGAAAGAAGCCGTTGAGAAAGGCGTGATTCCTGGCCCCCGTTTATTGGTTGCCGGCAGAGCGATTGTAACAACAGGAAGTTATGGGCCGAAAGGTTTCCGAGAAGGGGTTAATGTTCCTTTGGGAGCAGAAGAGGCCGATGGTTATGATGACTTAATTCGCGTTACCAGAGACCAGATAGGTCATGGAGCAGACTTGATTAAGGTGTATGCAGATTATCGCTGGGGACCCGATAGAACTGCACGGCCCACTTTTACCACCGAAGAATTAAAGACTATTGTGGAGGTTGCCACCAGTAGTGGCCGAGAGGTAGTAGCGCATGCTTCTTCAGCTGAGGCTATGATGCGCGCAATAGAGGCAGGCGTAAAGACCATTGAGCATGGAGATGGTGGAACAATGGAAGTCTTTAAGCTGATGGCTGACAAAGGAATTGCATTGTGCCCAACTGTTGCAGCAGGTGACGCCATCACCCAATATTCAGGATGGAAGAAAGGGATTGAACCTGAACCAGTGCGCATTTCAACAAAACGAAAATCATTTCAGTTGGCCATGCAGGCCGGAGTGAGAATTGTTTTTGGCGGAGACGTTGGTGTTTTCTCTCACGGAGACAATGTGCGGGAATTGGAGCTGATGGTTGAATATGGTATGCCAGTAGAACTGGCCATCATTTCGGCAACTTCAGGAAACGCTGAGGTTTTTGGTTTGAATGGTCTGGGCCAATTAAAGGAAGGCTTTCTGGCAGATATCATTGCCGTAGAAGGAGACCCATTCAGCAATATCAGCAACCTGAGAAAAGTGAAGCTGGTAATGAAGGATGGGAAGGTTTACAGGCGACCTGAATAATTCAATGCTTCACCTTAGGTGAAACATTGAAAGTCTCTTCTGCCCTAAATGTGGAGATTCAGCAGGGTCAATAAGCCGCGAAATACTCTTCCAGATCTTTGAGGGTAGAACTGCTGGTTTTTATGTCCTGCTTCACTACACCTTTTTCAAGCAATACAATTCTTTCACAAACCTCAGTTACGTGGTTCAGATCATGGCTGGAAATCAGCATCGTTAATTGATGGTTCTCTTTCCAATCTTTCAAAAGGTTCTTGAGCCGTATTTGAGTAGTGGGGTCAAGGTTAGCGAATGGCTCGTCCAGTAGAATAATTTCCGGCCTTCCCATCAAGGCTGCTGCAATACCAACCTTCTTTTGGTTTCCTTTAGAAAGATCTCTTATGTACTTATCCTTCCCTACAATCTCTCCGTTAAAAAGGGCTTCGAATTGTTCCAAAAACTCTTTCAAATCGCCCTGGGAATAATCATGAAGTGTCGCCACAAACTCGAAATATTCATCTGGCGTGAGATAGTCAATGAGGAAAGATTCATCGAGAAAAGAGCCTGTGTAATACTTCCAATCTTCAGACTTGCTCACGTCTACACCCTTAGAAAGAACCTCTCCCGTAGAAGGCCTTACCAGGTCCAGAATCATACGGAAGAATGTAGTTTTACCCGCTCCGTTGTTGCCAACAAGGCCAAAGCTCTCTCCTTTTCCAATATTCATTTGAGGAATATCCACAACGGTTACTCCTTTGTACTGTTTTGTAAGTTGGTTTACCTGAATCATAGTCTAAATATTATTGTGCCCTAAATCCTGCGGCAATTTTATGTCTGTTTTTAATGAAAGAGTCGGTGATGTACTGAAGCCATTTGTCCCTTAATAAGAAGCCAACCAGCCCGATTATACCCAAAAGCAAGATTCCATATTGGCCAATGCCAAGTACCAAAAATGGGACATAAATGACATAAGGAAGAAATAATACCGGCAAAGCAATGATGAATTGAGCAGCCCCCACTCCTTCATAGTTAAAGGCCGCTCTTTTGTTAAGGTCTATTTTTTTGGGGTTGAACAGGGCAATACGCATCACCAAAAAGATGTTCACTCCAATATTGAATAAAAAGGCAGCCAGGTTGAAGAAGATAATGTTCATACCAAAGTAGGCGTAACCCAAAGATGCAATGAATGCTATTGTAGAAGTGGCTAGAAACAGATAGTACTTAGACTCAAAATACTGTTTGAATGTAACCTTCCTCGTGAGCACAAAGTCGAAATATCCTCCCTCCCAACTCAAGAGGAATTGGCCATACTGAATGAAGAAAATACCAGTGATGAAAATGCCAAGAAACAGGAATATCCAATTCATTTCCTGATAAATATCCTGTGGATAAAAAATAAGGCCGTAGAATAATAAGAAGCCAGCCATAACAATGGCCGTTCTGGGGCGCTTGTGGCGTAGAATTAACTTCAGCTCCAAAGCAAGCAACTCACCGGTCTTACCGAAACGTTTAAGGAAGGCAAAATCACCACTAATTTTCGACTGTTTTTTGCGTGTGGCGATTTCCTCAGGATATGTATTGTTTACAAGGAAAGTATAGTTGGCCCTATAGGTGATTATCCATAGGACAAAAGGAATAAGAGCATACAATGGTTGCTCAATAATAGCCCTGAACAAGTCTGCGGATATTACAGATAATGAAAGATACCCGTAATAATCAAGGCCGGCAATAACCAGGAACAGGCCGGCAATGATCAAAAGTAAGTTCGGGTATTCATTCAGTTTCTTCTTAAAGAGAATGGTAAGGAAGTGAACTGTGAATATAAGGCCCAGAATCATGCCTATCCAACCTAAGGCAGGAACTACGCCATAAGCCGGCATAATTTTCACAAAGGCAAAAGGTGTAAATAGAAGAATGGCCAGTAGGTTGAATACACTTACCTGACTCTTTCTAAGCATAAAGTGCACAATCTTACGCTTGCGCATGGGCAGGTGCAAATATGGCTGAATGGCGAGTACGGGCACATTCTGTAAAAAGAACCGGATGAAAAACTCGAAGGCAAAGTAGTAAATGATTATTCCGTTCAAAGTTTCTATCGGATCACTATCCGGTTTAATGGCCTCCACAATCTTGTGCAGAAAAAGGCCCAGAGCCAGCATATATACAGTGAGTATGAGCGCGGCAACCCCCAAAAACACATTGGCAATGAGGTTCTTGGCCCATACCGGAGATCGGAACTGCTGCTTGAAAGAATGGCTAATGAGTGTTTTTATCATATTGGTTTTCTAGTTCAAAGAGGCGTCTAAAGCTAAAATGCAGTCCAGAATAGCATGAACGGCCCTCACGTAAAATTCCTTGTTCACATTTTCGAAATCATCGGTTGGTTTGTGATAATGTTCGTGATCTTCCACCCCGAAATACAAAAAAGGAATACCTCTTTTGTGGAAGGGGCCATGGTCTGAGGCATTTGTCCAGTCGTTTTTGCCCAGATCGGGAGTATCGTGTCCGAACTTCAATTGCAAAGGCAGTGCGTTTACTTTTTCCACTATAGGTTTAAGGTCAGGATAATGTGAAGTTCCGGCCACAAAAAGCTCATTTTTATCATTCATACTGATCATGTCCATATTAATGTTCAGTTTGATCAGATCCTGCGGAATGCTTTCATCATTTAGAAAAGCTTTGGCTCCCTGAAGCCCCATTTCTTCGGCATCAAGTGCGGCAAATACCAGCGTATGGCGTGGCTTTATACTCTTGAAGTACTCAACCATGGCCAGCAAGGCTGCCACTCCGGAGGCATTATCATCAGCCCCGTTGTAAACTACACCATCCCTGACACCCAGATGATCATAATGGGCGGTAATAACGAATGCCGTTTGTTCTTCGCCCTTTATATAGGCGACTATGTTTTCGCCTTGAATCGTGTCGCCCTTCGAATTCACAAAGGAGAAAGCATGCCGGTAATCATCCTGCAGGCTCTTGGCTTTCATATCTTCCAATTGTTTGATGATGAAGCGTCTGGCAGCTTCTGCTCCCTTCGTCCCGGTTTGTCTACCCTCGGCAGCATCATGGGAAAGTTTTCGCAAGTCTTCCAGCATAAACTCTGAGTCCAGCCTATCCAGTTGAGCCTGACCAGTTACGCAAATGAGCGAAAACAGAAGCGAAACGAGAATGAAATTTGAATACCTTTGCATCGTTATGTCAATTATAGAAAGCACATGCTCTCTGGTTGTTTGATAGTTCTTTCTTAAACATAATCAATACCTTAAGAAGATTTGCGCTCCGTCACGTACAAATTTGGTTTACTCCTTCTAGTCTTTTGCTGCCAATTCAGGGCTATTGCTCAAAGCAGTATAGATGACTACCTGAACACACTGGGTTTGAACCAGGCGCTCTATCCTTCCGAAGATATTCTTAAGACCAAAAGCCTGGTGCTCATTTCTGTGCCGATGGACGATGCCCCGAACGAGTGGCAGGAAATTCTGGATGAAATGCAGCTTTTTTTTTCGGAATATGGAGTAGATGCGGTGGCTTATTTATACGTAGACCGCTTTGATGTTGCTCAGAACCAGCCTCAACCTCTTCCGGATTTCATTTTCAAAAGAGGTATTCAAAACCTCATCATTTTGTCTGCACCCAAAGTAGAAGGCCCTATTTTCTTCGCCATGACTCAGTTCAATAATCAGGAAGAAATGTATTCTCGCGGAGCCACTTCTTTTGCCAGACTGACAACAGATTTGAGTACCGTTTGGCAGGAATTGGGGACCTATTTCAAAACGAATCAATTTGAACGAACCAACCTTTTGGTGAACGAAAACCCGGAGTTCTTCTACCCCACCGTTGAACCCGGTATTGTAGCCAGGTCAGTTCCGCCTCAGGTAGCAGAATTCAAAATTGCTCTAAAGCCTGTAGATGAGAAGAAGTTTCAGTCGCTTCCGGTTTACAAGGTTCAGCACAACTATCTGTTTGCCAAAGATTCACTTATGGCTTCTATCAGAAGGCAAAATGAAAAACTTCAGGCCCTGTCGTCAGATTCAACCAACACAATGGCTTTGGTAGACTTGAAAGAGAATGAAGCCACACTTCGCAGAGCAGGGTTTATATATGAACTCAAAATGGTCAAAGGACCAGAAGACAAAGTATATGAATGGATTCCTTTTCCAGACAGACCAAAACCCTCAAATAAGGTGGTTTACAAATTCTATCTGGATGACCTCAGAACAAACACCATTTTTATTGGTAAGGAATGGGATGCATCTGAAAGCTGGTTCGATGCCCTCAATGCATTTACAGAACAAATTAGAATTGCCGCAGAATCAAAGGGCAATTAAGACTCATTTTTCTCCATACATCCCAAAATTAAGTTCTGATTCAATGAGGTATGGTTATATTGAGGAAAAACAAATTCAACAATGAGGACAATCAAAGTATTTTTTGCGTGCATGATTCTATGCACATTCTCAGCTTTTGGGTTTCAGAATACCCAGATCAATTACGATGCACTTTACAAAATAAAGGACGAAGGACTTAACAACAGCCAGGTAATGGATATTGCCTGGAATCTTACCGACAGAATTGGCCCTAGATTGACGGGCTCTGAAGGATTGAAAAATGCCTACGAATGGACCTCTGGTCAATTGAAGGAGTGGGGATTAACCAATGTAAATGTTGCCCCTTGGGGTGAATTTGGAAAAGGCTGGGATGTTCAGAAGAATTATCTGGCCATGACAGCTCCATATTATCAGGCATTAATCGGAATTCCAAAGGCCTGGACTCCCGGAACAAATGGCTTACTATCTGCAGAAGCGGTTTATGTACAAATTGACACAGAAGCCGACATGGCTAAATACAAAGGTCAGTTGAAAGGCAAAGTAGTTTTGATGCCATCAACGGTAGAAGCTACCAACCAATATGAAGCAGATGCCGCAAGACTCACTGTTGAAGAGCTAGATGCTTTGGCTAAAGAGACCGTAAGAGGTGGTGGTGGAGGTAACAACTTCAGCGCCAGCAGAATTGCAGAATTCAGAAGAGCTGCTCAATTGAGAAATGCCGCCAGCCAGTTTTTCAAAGATGAAGGAGTAGCCATGATCTTGGCCACAAGAAGAGGTGGTCAGGGTACATTCTTTACTTCTAATGGAGCAAGAACAGAAGCAGATGCTCTTCCTGAGATGGAAATTGCTCCGGAGCATTACAACAGGATTGTAAGACTGTTAACTAAAGGCGAGCCTGTAAAAATAGAGGCCGATACCAAGACAGTTTTCCGTGATTCAGATCTTCAGGGCTACAATGTGGTTGGAGAAATTCAGGGATCAGATCCAAAACTGAAAGATGAAATAGTGATGGTGGGTGCTCACCTGGATTCCTGGTTTGCTGGAACAGGTGCCACCGATAATGCCGCAGGTTCAGCTGTAATGATGGAAGTAATGAGAATACTGAAAGAGTCTGGTGTACCATTGAAAAGAACCATTAGAATTGGTCTTTGGAGTGGTGAAGAGCAAGGCCTTCACGGTTCAAGAAACTATGTTCAGAAGGAATTTATGAACAACGGCATGCCGAACAAGAAGCATGAGCAATTCTCCGCTTACTATAACATGGATAATGGAACAGGAGCTATCCGTGGTATTTACCTACAGGGCAATGAAGCCGTTAGACCATTATTTACCAGTTGGTTCGATGTATTCGAAAGCATGGGAGCAAATACCATTGCGATTGGAAATACCGGTGGAACTGACCACCTTGCTTTTGATGGAATAGGCCTGCCGGGCTTCCAGTTTATTCAGGATCCAATTTCATACAGCACCAGAACTCACCACTCCAATATGGACCTTTACGAGAGCCTTGAGGCAGCTGATTTGAAGAAAAATGCTGTAATCATTGCCACTATGGTAATGCAAACTGCCAACATGGATCAGAAGCTACCTCGTAAACCAAAGGTTTTCGAAAACCTGAACAGAAGCAGATAATTGAAGAATAGACTTTCGTAAGACCAAAATTCAAACGTAATAGAAAGGATGCCATCCCTTGAAAGGATGGCATCCTTTTTTTGTTTCTTACAGATGCTGAAATAAATTCAGCATGAGGAGTTAGTAAAACTCTTGATTTACAAAAGGGATAAGAGCAAGAATAACAGCAGGTTCATAATATTCTGCTCGGTTGATCAGGTCATGGGTAAGGATGCCGACTGCCCCGTTTTTATGCTTAGAGTTGGACCTATCAAAGACCATGTCATCGGCCACTCCCAGTTCAATTCCCTGTTGGATGAGTTCACGGATTCTCTGAGGCAGATCAAAACTGGCAGTTCTGGCCTTTCCATGTCCATCCTTACCCAAAATGTAAACCCAGGCAAAAGCCTCCATTTTATCATATGGCTCATCAATACCACCTTCAATGCCAATCCAATAGTCAGATTCAGGAAAGGATTCCCTGGCATTCAGGGCACGGTTCCTCGCTCCTTCAAGAGTTTCTGCATCGGTCATGGGTTGATCCAATACATTGGAGGGTACAGAAACCCCCTCAATGACAATCCGGTTTTTACTGAATACCTTTTTGAAACCCTGTTCTGTACACTGAATCTTGACCGGGTTTTTGGAAGCGACAATGACTTTAATTTCCGCCATTCAGTTTCTCCAGCTTATCCGTCATCTGAAGGCGCTCATAATAGACCTTCAGTGCTTTCACAGCATTTTCATCTTTTGGGCTTATTTGTAGCGCCTTTTCCATATAAGGCAAGGCTCTTCTGGTCCAGTCATGCCCGATTTGCTCGGTTTCCTTTCCGCGAATTTCGTACTCTTCCTTGCTCATCAGGTTTACCCGTACATAAACCCTGTTGGCCTGTTCGTTGATCATCACAGAGTAATTGTAGTTGGCAGTGAAGTCGTTTGGGAAGCTATTCAAATACCTTTCATAGCTTCGCGAAGCCATTTCAAAATACTTCTCTGATCTTTCGGGCTCTCCATTCAAATAGGCTTCCTTGAAAATTCTATCGTATAAATCAGCTTGCCGCAGTACCAATTGCGCATTGTTTGGGTTACGCTGGATAGAAGTATTCAGGACAGATTCTGCTGCATCAAAACGTTTCAGCTTTACCAATATCCTGATTTCCTGTAGAATGTAAGGTAGGTGGTTCGGGTATTCAAAGAGAGCTTCTTCAACAATATCCAGTTGCTGGGTATCTGGCAATCCGAGCAACTGCTGGCATATGATGAGCCCATTGTAGGCATTCTTGGTAAGGCGCGAAATGTCTCTTAGCGCCATGTAATTATCTATAGCCCGCTGGTATCTTCCGGCATTCTGAGAGCTTAGGGCAGCATAGAGATAGCCGGTAGAGTCGGCTGGTTTGGCAATTTGTGAGGCCTCAAAAAGTTCTGAAGCTTCCTGAAAACTGCTTTTCTGAAACTTGGCAATTCCTGCATTGACGTAGTCTGCCCAAAGAATTTCAATCTGATTATTGGCCAGAATATGGAGGTTGTTACTCGTCTCGGTTAACTCTTTGGTTTTGTTGTAAGCATCAATCACTTCCTTCACAAACTTCTTCTCATCTGCTTTCAGGTTGTTGAGCTGCGGCTCGGTTGATTTTAGAATTTCATGAAAGATGCGGGCCTTGGTGTACCAGGCTCTTGGGTTTTCTAAAGCAGACTCCTCTTCAAAGGCTTCATCTATAGAAGCTTTGGCTTCCAAATAATTCTTATCGTTGAGAAAGGTATTGGCAACAGAGATTAAGTCTTGGGCATGGGAATGCTCAGTTAAGAGGCTAACTAGTATGATGACGACATATTTCAATGATCCAGCCCTGTCGTTTATAGCAAATTTAAAAGTTTTGTGAGACTCTAATAATAGGTTGAGGCCTTGAATGAGATTAAATATACGCTAGTTCAGCTGATGTTTACATCCAAAAAAATGTGATTGGTCGCATTTTCTGGTAAGCAGGTGCCTCTTTTGAGTAAAAAAGTCTAATTGGTTGGGTCGAAAGTGCTACATTCCGGGCAGAATGCAAAGAAAACGGCCCCGGTTTTTGAACCGAGGCCGTTTTACTTTTTAGCCTGTTTTTTTTATTGTTTTCTCCAATTGGGTAGAGCTCCAGGTAATAATGGAGCACCCATTGTTCCGAGTTTACTGTCCATGGCCTCGAACTTAGGCTGAAGCGCTTTTACATTGGCCAAAACCGGAGCGAACTCATCGGCTGCAATGTCATAGTTTCTGATGGATGTGCCGGTTACATTGGATAAAGAGCCGAAGATATCAAAAGCCGCATTCTGTGCCCTTTGTCTCATACTATAGTCACTATCCATATCCAGTCTTCCTACATCAGGGTCTCCGTTCATGGCAATATTTACCGCTTCAACTTCTTTCTCCAGAGCGTCAATTTCAGCCAAAAGCTGTAAGGATTGCTGAATAGGGAAAGCTTTGGCAGCGGCCCTGTAGTTGGTGATTTTGCCACTCATTTCAGAAATAACCGATCTTGTTGCATTCATGGCAGAGCTCAAAGCTGCTGCTTTCTTCTTGAACTCAGCCATGGCAGACCAATCGCTGGCGGGAAGGATCTGATTGTCAAGATCCGATACACTGAAGCTTACATCAGAGATAAGGTTACTGAGCTCGCCTTTAATTACCTGGCTCATGCTGACAGTATATGTTCCCGGAACCACAAAAATGCCGGATGAACTGAGGCTAGAACTTGGACTGGCCTGTCTGGCGTTCACCGATGAGAAGTTCATATAGGTCATATCCCAGGTTACCTGACCCATTCCTTTTCTAAGAGGGCTTCTCAACTCGCTCACGATGTCGCCAGTTCTGTCCTTGATGGTGAACACTAGGTAAGATGCTGGCTCATTTTGCTCGGCCTTATATTCTTCAAGGGTAGGATAAGGAATTGCCTCACCTTTTTTGAAGGCTTCTGATTCTCTCTTTTGTCTTTCAGACCTAAGGCTGCTAACACCATCTTTCAGATAGTAATTGATGATTACACCCGTTTGAGGGTTTGGTGCAGAATAGTGCATTTCTCCCTGGAAACCATGCTCTCTCGAACCTAATGAACCCAATGGCGTCCAGGTGTTGAACATTTTTCCTTCTGTAATAGCAAAGATGTGAGCAGCTTTTTCGGGAAGTTCAGGAGTAAGTTCTCTCATGGCACTGTAATCATCAAGCACATAAAAGCCTCTTCCGAAAGTGGCCAGCACCAGGTCATTTTCTCTTTCCTGAATGGCCATATCTCTCACGTTGATAGTTGGTAGGCCAGATTTCAAGGGCTTCCAGCTCGCACCTGCATCAAGTGAAACATGAACACCGTATTCAGTTCCTGCAAAGAGGATATTTGGATTCACATGGTCTTGCTCCAGCGCGTAAACAGCTCCTTCAGGAAGATTGTTGCTGATGCTTTTCCAGGTTCTTCCTTTGTCATTACTCACATAGACATAAGGTTTGAAGTCTCCGCTCTTATGGTTGTTGAAGGCCGCATATACAGTGTTCTCATCATGCTTGGAAGCAATCAGGTCATACACATAAGTATTGGCAGGAACGCCAGGGAAACTGTTGATCTTAAACCAGTTCTGTCCACCATCATCAGTCACGCTGATTTGACCGTCATCAGAACCAGCGTAGATCAGGCCTTCCTTGAGTCTTGATTCATCCAAAGCCACAACGGCACCATATCTTGAGGTAGAACCGTTTTTGGCAACGGCATCCATTGGCCAAACCTTACCCATAATTGGCAGCAGGTTTCTGTCGATATTCTGATCCAGCTCATCGCTGATTACCTCCCAAGAGTCTCCACGGTCTGTACTTTTGAAGACTTTGTTGGCCGCATAGTAGATCGTTTTGTGATCATGAGGGCTTACCAGTATTGGTGAATCCCAGTTGAAGTTATATTCCTTTTCTCCTTTCCTCGGACGAGGAATGATGGTCACTGATTCACCACTCTTCAGGTCGAAACGGCCAAGGCCACCATTTTGCGACTGAGCATAAACGATGTTTGGCTCAACCGGATCAGGCACAGATTCGAAACCATCGCCACCCTGGGTAACTTTCCAGTCAGAGCTGATAATTCCGTGAGCCGATACGGTTTGAGAAGGGCCATGCAAACTGTAATTGTCCTGAGTTCCTCCCATGATATTGTAGAAGGGCTCAGCATTATCTACAGAAACTTTATAGAACTGGGTCACAGGAATGTTCGTGAAAAATTTCCAGGTTTTTCCCTGGTCGAACGACTCATAAACACCACCGTCACAACCTTCCATTAAGTGCAGGTTGTTTTTTGGATCGATCCACATGGCATGGTTATCCCAGTGCTTACTTTGCTCGCCTAGTTGGTTGAAGGTTTTTCCACCATCTTCTGTCACAGCAGTAAATGTGTCCAAGGAATAGACTCTGTCCACATCTTCAGGGTCTGCAACAATTTCCTGATAGTAATTTCCGCTGGTAGAGTGGTTGCTCATTTTTTGCCAAGAGGCTCCTCGGTCGGTGCTTCTGTAAAAGCCACCCTGACCGCTTTGAGCTTCAACTATGGCATAGATAACTTCAGGGTTGGCCGGAGAAATATCCATACCAATTCTTCCTTTGTCTCCTCCTGGAAGGCCCTTGTTTATTTTTTCCCAGGTAGCACCAGCATCGGTCGATTTATAAATCCCTGACTCAGGGCCACCACCAAGGTAAGTCCACTGTCTTCTTCTTCTTTGGTGGGCAGTAGCATAAAGCACATCAGGGTTTCTTGGATCCATATGTACCTCGTTTACACCAGTGTGTTCGCTTATTTCCAATACCAGGCTCCAGGTCTCACCACCATCGGTTGTTTTATAAAGTCCTCTGTCTCCTCCGCTGCTCCAGAGAGGTCCTGTAGCAGCTACATATACCACGTCTGAGTTTCTAGGGTCGATGGCAATCATACCAATGTGTTCAGACTTCTTCAAACCCATATGTTTGAATGAAGCTCCACCGTCTATGGATTTGTAAACACCGTCTCCGTAGGAAACCGATCTCTGGTTGTTGTTTTCTCCGGTCCCCACCCATATTACATTGTGATTATTAGGGTCCATGGCCAGGGCTCCAATGGAATAACTGCCATAGTTATCGAAGATAGGATCGAAAGTTGTTCCGGCATTGGTCGTTTTCCATACACCACCTGCTGCGGCTGCCACATAGAATTCACTCGGATTATCCGGGTTTACAGCGAAATCCGCAATTCGGCCCGATGTGAGGGCTGGCCCTACGTTTCGGAACTTAAAGCTATTAAGAGAGATGCCCGCCAGTGGGTCTTTTTTGGGTTCTTCTGAGGTGTTTCTGTTCCTCTTTTGTGCCAGCAGATCAGGGCTTAATAAACCACAGATCATTAAAACCAGCACCATAATTTCTAGTCGTTTTTTCATGGGTTGATTCGTTTGATTAATACACGAAAGTCGGTTTCAAGATAAGTCTTCCCTGATAAAGTTTTCTTACGCTCATCAAAAAAGCCGCTTTCAACCAGGAATGAATGGGCAGAAAAATTGTTGAATGAAGCCAATATGTTTAGTTTATAACTATATATTTTAGCATCACTAAAAATTATAGACAATGATAAAAGGAAGAGGGGCACAGATTCAGGTGAAAAACAGGTTTTTAATGCATGAATATGTGCAGGAGCATTTGGAAGGAATTGATGAGTTCGATGATGGCGCTCCCCCCACCAAATATGTCAGGATTTTCCCTAAAACCGTTGTCAATAAAGTGGACAGCCCAGATGTGGGCATGGATTTTTCTCTCAATCCCTACCAGGGCTGCGAACACGGTTGCATTTATTGCTATGCCAGAAATTCACATGAGTATTGGGGCTATAATGCCGGACTGGATTTTGAACGGGTGGTTTTATATAAAGAGAATGCACCTGCTTTGCTGGAGAAGTACTTCCAGAAACCGAATTATCAACCAGCAACAATTGTGCTTTCAGGAAATACAGACTGTTATCAGCCTATTGAAAGGAAGTTGGGCATTACCAGAAGACTGCTGGAAGTGTTTCTCAAGTACAAACATCCGGTAGGCATCATTACCAAAAATGTATTGGCCACAAGAGATGCCGATATTCTAAGTGAACTGGCCAAGAACAACCTGGTGACCATTATTTTTTCAGTAACCACTCTCGATGAGAAAGTAAGAAGAAAGCTTGAACCCAGAACCGCCACCACTCAGCAGAAACTAAGAGCGATAGAGAGCTTAAGCCGTTTGGGGGTGAATTGTAACATCATGATTGGCCCGGTTATTCCCGGATTGAATGATCACGAAATCCCGAACATTATGGAGGCAGCTTCGAAGGCTGGAGCCAAAAGTGCCGGTTTTACTATGGTGAGACTGAATGGACAAATTGGACAGGTATTCGAGCATTGGGTGCAAAGGGCTTTTCCAGATAGAGCAGAGAAAATTCTCAATCAGATTAAAGGAGCTCATGGCGGAAATCTCAATGACAGCCGTTTTGGCACCAGAATGAGAGGTGAGGGACTGATGGTAGAATCCATTCATCAGCTATTTGCAGTGAGCAAGGCCAAATACTTCGGCAATTCACATCACAGACCGCCCCTGAGAACGGATTTATTCGTGAAGACCAATAGGGGACAGATGGGGCTGTTTTGAAGATGGTATTGAGACATGAGCTATAAATAATCAGTTTATAGCTCATGAATGGGTGGTTTTGTGAGCTATAAAAGTTACAACTTCCTCAAAAGACCTTCCAACGCGCAGCTCTCTTTCAACTTGCTTTTCAGCTCACCGATAGAGACACGGATTTGTGAAAGATCATCTCTGTCGCGAATAGTCACGGTATTGTCTTCCAGGGTATCGTAATCCACGGTTACGCAGAATGGGGTACCGATGGCATCCTGTCTTCTATAGCGTTTACCGATAGCATCTTTCTCATCGTACTGACAGTTGAAGTCGAACATGAGGTCTGAGAGAATTTCTCTGGCCTTTTCTGGCAGCCCATCTTTCTTCACCAGCGGAAGTACCGCTACTTTATAAGGAGCTAAGGCTGCAGGAATTTTTAGCACAGTTCTTTCGCTACCATCCTCCAAAGTCTCTTCTGTGTAAGCGGCAGACATAATAGCCAGGAACATACGATCCAGACCAATGGAAGTCTCAATTACATAAGGGACATAGGATTTATTCTCTTCCGGATCGAAGAACTGAAGTTTCTTACCAGAGTATTCTTCATGTGCTTTCAGGTCGAAGTCAGTTCTTGAGTGAATTCCTTCCAGCTCTTTAAAGCCCATTGGGAAGTTGAACTGCACATCGGTGGCTGCATTGGCGTAATGTGCCAGGTTAATGTGGTCGTGGAATCTGTAGTTTTCTTCTCCCAGACCCAACGCTTTATGCCAGGCAATCCGCTTGGCTTTCCAGTTTTCGTACCAGGTCATTTCCTCACCCGGTTTCACGAAGAACTGCATTTCCATCTGTTCAAATTCTCTCATTCTGAAAATGAACTGACGGGCTATAATTTCATTTCTAAAGGCTTTACCAATTTGTGCAATACCGAATGGAATCTTCATTCTACCGCTTTTTTGCACATTGAGGTAGTTCACGAAGATACCCTGAGCTGTTTCCGGTCTCAGGTAAATTTTATTGGCACCTTCTGCTACAGAACCTAATTCTGTTGAGAACATGAGGTTGAACTGGCGCACATCCGTCCAGTTTTTAGAACCGGAAACAGGGCAGGCAATTTCAAGCTCTTCAATCAAAGCTTTGATATCTGCCAAATCGCCTTTTTCCATACTCGAACCTAACCTTTGTTCGATTTCATCGATCTTGGTCTGGCTTCTCAGCACGTTTGGGTTGGTGGCCAGGAATTGCGCCTTATCGAAGGCATCTCCAAATCGCTTTTCTGCCTTTTCTACCTCTTTGGCAATTTTGGCTTCGTATTTGGCTACTACTTCCTCTATCAGCACATCGGCACGATAACGCTTCTTGGAATCTTTGTTGTCAATCAACGGATCGTTGAAGGCATCTACGTGGCCGGATGCTTTCCAGGTAGTTGGGTGCATGAAAATAGCGGCATCTATACCGACAATGTTTTCATTCATTTGCACCATGGCTTTCCACCAGTATTCCTTGATATTATTCTTTAGCTCAACTCCGTTTTGGCCATAGTCGTAGGCTGCGGCCAAACCGTCATAAATCTCGCTGGAAGGGAAAATGAAGCCATATTCCTTCGCGTGACCAGTTATTTTCTTGAGCAGATTATCGTCATTTTGTGCCATGCCGCAAAGATATGTAAATCGCTTTCAACTAAGCCAATGGGAATTCAAAAATGAAAAACATGATAAAACGTATAATTCGCCAGAATTTGGCCTGTTTCTGGCTTAGGCTATTTTGAATTGAATATATTTAACACGTTGAATGAAACGATTTGTCGCTTCCAAACGAATTTTTAAACTGTTTTGACCCCTGCTCTAAAGGGATGATGGCTTAGAAATCACTCGGGTTCCCTTAGGGATAGGGTAAAACCAGGAATTTGAACTTGAAAATGACGTTTCATTCTTATTGAGATGAGAATATGAACAGACGAATTCTGTACATTTTTGGCGCTATTGTTTTCCTGGTTCTCCTCATTATTGGGTTCAATCAGTATCGCTTATACCAGACCAAACAATACAGCCCTGAGGAAACGGCTGAATACGTAAACTCAGACATCGCCATCAGGGTTTTCTATAACAGACCTTCCAAAAAAGGACGGCTTATCTTCGGAGATTTGGTGCCCTATGGAGAGTGGTGGCGCACAGGAGCCAATGAAGCTACACAAATTGAGCTGAGCCGTGACATTCGCTTCGATAGCGGAGAAGTACTCCCGGCAGGCAAATATTCATTGGTCACAATTCCCAACCCGAATGAATGGGACGTGATTTTTAACTCCAAAATTCCGGATTGGGGAACAGAGTATTTTCCAAAATTCGATGTGCTCAAAGTAAAAGGGAAGGTTGAAAGGTTGCCCCAAACGGTGGAGGTTTTTACCATAGATTTTACAGAAGAAAATGGCCAGCCGCAACTAACCATGGCCTGGGACAATACCAAAGTAACGGTGCCTTTCAGGGTGCTTTGAACCTATTAGTAAGAACGGTTGATGATTTTCTTTTTTTATCCCGAGTGTAGGGAGTGATCAATACGACTATTGAATATTAAGATGCTTCAACTTCGTTCAGTATGAAAAAGACAACTATCTATCGAATTTCAGGGCAACTTCTCCCAGACTATCATTCGAACCAACCACTGTTAGAATATCACCCATTCTCAGGCGGGTATAACCGTGTGTGATGAGGGTTTGGCCTTTACGCTTAACAGAAAGAACAATAATATCGGAAGGCAGTCTCAGGTCGCGAAGCGCCAGACCTTTCATGTCTTCGTTCATTACTGCAATATCCATAGTATCCTGATCTTCCTGCATACCCAGTAAGAGGGTGGCGGCCTGTGGTGAACGTACCAAATGATCCATCAGACTCACCATAGCAGTTGAAGGGTCAACAATCAGGCAATCCAGCTTGTGGAAGGCATCGAAATTCTCCCTGTCATTCAATCTTACCACTATATCCTTAGTGCCAACATGGGTATATAGGCTCTCTGCAATTTTCAGGTTCTCTTTATCTGTTAAGGTGAGCACTACTGCCTCTGCCTTTTGGATATTGAGCTTTTGCAGTGATTCAATACTGAAGTCCAGGACTTTATGAATGGTAAGATTCGGATAATCGGCTGGTTCAACCTCTTTTCGTTTGGTGATGATTTCAGCTTCCCAGCCGTGCTCTTTCAATTGTTTGGCCAAGGCCATTGATTGAGGCTCAAAGCCAATGATGAAGGCGTCTCTAACCCCATCGAAATGTGGGGTTGTGGCTCTGAGCCTTGCCTCGCCTACCATATTGATTGACCATTTGAAGAGTGGTGGTCCTACAAACTGATTGATTACAATTACTGCTACAACAGTGGTTTGAAATGCCGTTCCCCATTCAGGAAACTGGTTGGCTACAACAGTGGCCAATCCCAGACCCACCCCAGCCTGAGTGACAAAGGGCATCCAGCCGATGCGTTGAAATAATGGTGGATCTCCAGATAGCTTCCCCCCGATCAATGAACCCAGAATCATGGTTCCCAGGCGAATGAAGAAGAGCATGAAGGCCACACCGATCAAAGCAATCAAGGCATCGAGAGATACATTGGCACCCGTCAGCGTGAAGAAACAGATGTAAACGTAGGGGCTTAGCTCTTCAAGAATTTTAATGAATTCCTGTCTGTATTTGGAATAGTTGGTTACCATGAAGCTGCCTATAATACAGATGAGCAGAGGCTCAAGATGAAGACTTTTTCCCACCCAATTAATGGAATTGATTTCAACAAAATGATTGAGCAGGTATACTGAGTAGCCTATCAGTAGTAAGAGGGCGGCTTTGGCATATTGATGCATGTGAATGCCCAACATAAAGCTCAATAGCTTCCCAACAATCCATCCCAACCCGAATGATGCCGCCAGCTCTGCTATGAGTATGAGAAGGAAGCTTAGTGTAAAAGGGTCTCCATTAACCAATGTGATGGATACCGAAAAACAAATGGCGAAGAGCAAAATCACCAAAAAGTCTTTTACGACAGTTACCCCCATAGCCATTTGCACAAATGGACCTTTGGCGCGCATTTCCTGAATAACTGCAATGGCCGATGCCGGAGATCTGGCTACGAATATGGCTGCCATTAAGACTGAGATAGCACCTTTTGTGGCATTGGGGAGTTCGGCCATAAAGGGTATTTGCTCAGCCAGGAAGTAAATGAGCAAACCGCTACCAACAAAGGTGACAAAGAGCTGCCCAAAGGTCATCCACTTGATGCTTTTGATCCTGCTTCTTAGCTCCTTTAGATATAATTCTGCTGCTGCTGCAAAGGCTATAAAGGCCAGTGAGACATCATTAATGAATTGTAATCCGTTGCTTGTTCCTTTTGGTAAGAGCTTCAGCACAAAAGGTCCGGCAAACAGACCAATAATGAGCAGGCCGGTAATTAGAGGAAGTCTGAGTTTTTGTAAGAACCCGGCAATTTGATTGGCCGCAATGGCTACAATAGCGAAACCGCCCAGGAGTATTAAAGTCTGTTTAAGTTCGAGCATCTGGTATCACAAAAATAAAAGGCAATCTGAAAGATAAGAGAGAAATCCTGTTATCCGAATTAAATACAAGTAATCTGGGTCATGAATGGTTCAATTAAACCTTCATTGGTTTTTAGAATCAAAAGGGCAAACAACAACGAAATGAAAACATTCATAGAAACTTTAGTACTGGCTCTGATGGTCATGATGAGTCAGTTGGCCTTTGCCCAGAGTGAAGACAAAACTCTGTTGAGAACGGAACAAATGGCAGCCAGATTAGGTCTGGATGAAAACCAGAAAGCACAATTGGATAAACAATTGAAGGCGGCTCAGGAAGAAAGACAAGACAGAATGGAGAAATTACGAGCTATGAGAGAGGAAATGAAAAGAGATGCATTTGTCGAACGTCAGAAAGAGAGAGAAGCTCTTGAGTCAATCCTTACACCAGAGCAGCTTGAAAAGCTGAAAACCATGAAGGCCAAAAGAGGAGAGCAGATGAAACAAAGAATGCAGAATCGCAGAGGAGATGGCCGATTTGACAGGGAAAGAATGATGCAGTTTCGCCAGAACAGGCAGCAGATGATTAAGAAGAGGACAGAAAGGTTGAAAGAACAGAAAAAAGGAGATGGAGGCAATTAGCCTCCATTTTTGTTTTCACAAAGGTTCATTTTACCTTCTCCCATACAGTGTTTTTTATACCTGGATATTCCCGGGGTCATTACACCATTCAGTAGGGGTATTTTTTCCTTGCACTGTTAATAAGGCAACTACCTTTTAAAAGCACTCTCAAAAAAGGGTTAAAAACTCAGCGATTGGAGGAGATTACTGGTAAAGCCTTAAAGAGTGTAATAAATGAGAAGCCGTCCACTAGGACGGCTTCTTTCGTTTGTTCTTTCCCTCTTTTTAAAAACAAATATCTTTGCCCTCAGTTTCTTCTGAAGAATAAGCTGATATGTCTAAAAATCTCACCGGTGTGCTACTGGTAAACCTTGGAACTCCGGACAGTCCCGCCACCGGAGACGTAAGAAAATACCTGAAGGAGTTTTTAATGGATGGAAGAGTCATAGACATTCCAATAGTCCCCAGAACACTTTTGGTAAAAGGTATTATTGCTCCTTTCAGGGCACCAAAGAGTGCAAAGGAGTACGCCAAACTCTGGGAAGACAGGGGCAGCCCGTTGAAGTTTTTTGGATACGATGTTCGTGATATGCTTCAGGAAAAACTGGGCAGTAATTACAAAGTGGCGCTGGGAATGAGGTATCAGAGCCCAAGTATTGAAGAAGCCCTTGAAGAGCTGCGGGCAGCGAATGTGGGCAGAATCATTGTTATTCCACTTTTTCCTCAATATGCATCAGCCACAACAGGGTCTGTTTCCGAGAAGGTGAACAGTATTGTGAATAAATGGCAGATTATTCCTTCAATTACCCACATTAACCAGTTCATGGATCATCCGAAGTTCATTGAGGCTTTTGCTGCCAATGGAAAGAAGATGTGGGAAGAGCAGGAATATGATCATGTGGTTTTTAGTTATCATGGGGTTCCTGAAAGACACATTAAGAAGGGATCAGTTGGTAATCAATGCCAATTGGGAACATGCTGTAATGCATTCCATGAGAGAAACAGATATTGCTACAGGGCTCAGTGTTTCTATACCTCCAGACTATTGTCGAAGGCTTTAGGCCTGAACGAAGACCAATACACTACTACTTTCCAATCGAGATTGGGGAAAGACCCATGGATTCAACCATACACGGATGAGTATTTGAAAACCTTACCAGGCTTGGGCAAAAAGAAGGTGCTGGTTTTTTCCCCTGCATTTATTGCCGATTGCCTGGAAACCACTTTGGAAGTTGGTGAAGAATTCAAGGAAGAATTTCTGCATGCCGGTGGAGAGGTTTGGGATTTAGTACCGAGCTTAAATAATTCTCCGCTTTGGGTGGAATGCCTGGAAGATTTGGTGAAGAAGTCCTAATCCCATTGTCTCCCCTTGGAAAGGGAAGATATTTTAAGATTGTAAATACAGCCGGCAAGGCTACGATGGTTGCAGGAACATTCCTCCTTTTTTTAAAGGAGGTGGCCGAAGGCCGGAGGATTCAAAAGCCGAATCAAATTTGATGTGTCTAATCCCCCTAACCCCCTTTTCGAAAAAGGGGGAACGGTCGTGCTAGTTTTAGACAAAAACTAGATCAATTAGCAGAGGCAATCTGCTCTATTCTGATCTGCTTTAGGCTGCTGTTGCAACTGGCGGTTTCTGATAGTAATTCAATTTTAGCCCGCACCCTGTAACCATCAATTCTGTAGCCGGGTGGCAGGTAGCCGGGCATATATCGGTTACCATTAAAGAATAGAATCCACTCACAGCTTTCGAAATCAGCCTCATCACTTACATCCAGAACGGTTGCCTCAACTTCTATGATGTCAATATCAGAATCTGAGCAACTGAATGAGGTCAGTGCCAGAGCAAAAAGAAGGAGCGCTCGTTTAATCATCAGGCTGTTACCGGAGCAAATATTTCCACCAGTTTATCAACGGTATAGTCAACCTCAGCGGCTGTGCTGTATTTGCTGAAGGAGAAGCGGATTCCCTGTCTATCCGGGTCAGCTTTAATTCCGTTCAGCACATGAGAACCAGTGTTGGCACCACTTGAGCAGGCACTACCACCTGAAGCAGAAACACCGTTAATGTCCAGACTAAACAGCAGCATTCCATTATTTTCATGTGGGGCAAAACTGGCGTTGAGCACCGTGTAAAGGCTCTTTTCAGGATCAATATCTCCATTGAACTGAATATCAGGGAAGTTTGATCTGAGTTTGGTGATCATTCTGTCTTTCACGGACTGAATATGTCTGGTGTGCTCATCCATATGGGAATAAGCCAGCTCCAAAGCCTTGGCCAGACCTACAATTCCGTAGACATTTTCTGTGCCTCCCCTGTGATTTCTCTCCTGACCTCCACCTTCAATGAATCTCCCGATTTTACGGCTATTGCACACCCTTAAGAAGCCTACACCTTTAGGGCCGTGAAATTTATGGGCTGCCCCCACGATAAAGTGGCATTTCAAAGCTTTCAGGTCATGTCTGAAATGCCCCATAGTTTGAACAGTATCGGAATGGAAAGTGGCTCCATATTCTTCAGCCATTTCTCCGATGGTTTCAATATCGTTTTTAGTGCCTATTTCATTGTTCGCATGCATAATACTAACCAGAGAGTTCGGATTGTTTTTCAACAATTCTTCCAGGTGGTCCATATTTATGTGGCCTAATTCGTCCAATTCCACATAGCTTGCCTTTACCTTTCCAAGCTCCACCAGTTTTTCAACGGTGTGGCCTACAGCATGGTGCTCAATTGAAGTAGTAATGATATGATTGATGTTGTAGGCATCGACAGTACAACGGATTGCGGTATTGTCGGCTTCAGTTCCACCTGAGGTAAAAAAGATTTCTGCCGGGGCAGTATTGAGCAACTCTGCTACAGTTCTTCTGGCATACTCAATTTTGGTTCTCACTTCCCTGCCATGAGCATGTGTGGAAGAGGGGTTGCCGTACATATCGAGCATAAGAGGCTTCATTACCTCAAAAACTTCTGGATCCAGGGGAGTTGTAGCTGCGTTATCAAAATAGACTCTCATAGTTGAAAAAATTACTTCGCAACGATTTCTCTAATATCAGACATAATTTTCTGCGCCAGGTGTTCTGCCGTGGCAGATGACTCAGATTCTGCGTAAATCCTAATAATAGGCTCTGTATTCGACTTTCTCAGGTGTACCCACTCCTTGTCGAATTCAATTTTAACCCCATCAACCGTATTGATAGGTTGTTTTTTGTATTGTTCTTTCATTCGAACAAGCACCTTATCCACATCGATTTCCGGAGAAAGCTCAATTTTGTTCTTAGAGATATGGTAGCTCGGATACTTGGCCCGAAGCATAGATATTCTCTTCCCGAATTTAGCCAAATGAGTAAGAAAAAGGGCTATTCCTACCAATGCATCGCGGCCATAATGAAGCTCAGGGTAAATAATACCTCCGTTGCCTTCACCACCAATTACGGCATTGATCTCTTTCATTTTCACCACCACGTTCACCTCACCAACCGCTGAAGCCTCGTATTGGCAGCCGTATTTTTCGGTTACATCTCTCAAGGCTCGCGTAGATGATAGATTAGAGACAGTATTCCCTTTGGTTTGACTCAGAACATAGTCGGCAACTGCCACAAGAGTGTACTCTTCTCCAAAGACATTTCCTGCTTCATCAACAAAAGCAAGTCTGTCTACATCCGGGTCTACTACAATGCCCAGGTCATATTTACCACTTTCCAGCACAGAGCTAATCTGGCCCAGGTGTTCTGGCAGAGGCTCAGGATTATGCGGAAAATGACCATTAGGCTCGCAATACAATGGCTCTACTTTTTCAACCCCAAGGGCTTTTAAAAGAGGGAGTACAGAAATACCTCCGGTTGAGTTGACGGCATCCACAACAACCTTGAATTTGGCTTTTTTAATGGCCTCGGCATCTACCAAAGGCAGAGCAAGAATCATTTCAATATGCTTTTGAATGTAGGTGTCGTTGGTGGTGACTTTTCCAAGCTTTTTCACATCGGCAAACTTGAAATTGTCTTTCTCGGCAATTTCCAGCACTTGCTTTCCGTCTTCACCACTGATGAAT
>Ga0114899_1000532_pt1 | contig 26770 bp, 20 predicted proteins | sample MalvireepMed_215_FD_83497 | JGI IMG/M metagenome (GOLD analysis project Ga0114899, IMG submission 83497) | Marine viral communities from the Global Malaspina Expedition - Malaspina viral metaG DeepMed_215 | ecosystem: Environmental > Aquatic > Marine > Oceanic | place: Mediterranean Sea...
CCAGTATGACTACCTGAGAATAGCTCTCAAAAAAATGGTTAGAAAAAGTGGTTAGAATGCAAAAAAATCAAAGCCCGCAAGTCGTTGACTCTACGGGCTTTTTTAATAATGGCGGAGGGACAGTCCGTATACTACATGTCCCACCGCATCCACAAAGCTCCAGCAAGCCCTTGATTAATAATAAAATAACAGTCCATACAGTACAACCTCATCCACTCACATACAACGCAAAACAGAGTGCAAGTATGGGCTGGTGTATGGGCTGAGATATGGTACGCTAAAAACCTACTTCGGAGGTAGCGGCCATGGGCAAACTCACAACAAAAGGCGTTCAAAAGCTTGTCAGGGAATCAAAGCCTGGCCTGACTAATGATGGGGATGGGCTGTACCTAAAAATTGGAAAAGGTGGCGGCGCAAGCTGGATTTACCGTTTTCGCTGGAGTGGCAAGCTGAGAGATATGGGTCTCGGTAGCTATGCAGATACGTCCCTATCAGAGGCAAGAGAGATTGCTTCTGAACAACGCAAGCTCGTCAAGCAAGGCATTGACCCACTGGCAGCACGTGAACAGAAAACTGAAGTTGAAGCAGGACCCATCACATTTACCCATTGCGCAGCGCGCTACATTCAATCTCACCGTCGCAGCTGGCGAAATGCTAAGCATGCGCGTCAATGGGTAAGCACACTTAAAACATACGTACGCCCGGTCATAGGCAACCTTCCTGTAGAGGATGTCACCACTCAGGATATATTGAAGATCCTGGCGCCTATCTGGACAGTCAAAAATGAAACAGCTAAGCGTGTACAAGGGCGCATTGAAAACATACTAGATTTCGCTGCAGCCCATGAGTATCGTGACCCGGTTAACCCTGCCCGCTGGCGTGGCCACCTCGATAAATTGCTCGCTAAGCCATCGCGAGTGCAAAAGGTGAATCACCACCCTGCTATGCCTTACGAGCAAGTTGCAGCATTTATGGACTTAATTCAGGGCTACAGCAGTATGTCTTCAAAGGCATTGCAATTTCTCATATTGACTGCGACACGCACGTCAGAAGTGTTGAATGCTGAGTGGCATGAAGTCGATATTGCAAAAAAAACTTGGCGGATACCTGCCGAACGCATGAAGGCTAATCGTGAACACAGGGTGCCATTATCTAGCCAAGCAATGGATCTGCTACTTTGCCTTCCGCGCGTTAAAGGCAACAACCATATTTTTCCTGGCATGAAGGCTGGGCGATCACTCTCCAATATGTCGCTTTTACAATTCATGCGCGGGCTAGGCTACGGCACAAATGGTGAGCAAGGTAATTATGTGCCTCATGGATTTCGTTCTTCATTTCGTGACTGGACTGGCGAAGTCACCAGCTATCCTCGTGATGTTGCCGAGATGGCCCTCGCACACACTATTGAAAATAAGGTAGAAGCTGCGTATAGGCGCGGCGATCTGTTTGAAAAGCGACGAGCAATGATGCAGGAATGGGCAGACTTTATAATGCCAACTGGTAAAGCTGGACTGTTCGGCTTAGACTTGAAAAATCTTAGCAATTAAAATTGCACAAGTACCTTTATCATTTAAACATCGCCGAGCGCCAGAATGACTTACAGAGAATTAAAAGAAAGTTTAGATTTAGCTAAAAGAGCATCATCCAGAGAAAAGCTTATTACCCTTACCTCAGTTTCAAACCAGCTAGAGATAAATCTAGCGTCACGCGTTGAAAGGACCGCACTGGCCAACGCTGCCTCAACATTAGATTTAATTCTTTACATCATACCCCACGTGAAGCCTAAAATCAGGTTGAGGATCTCAGAGGAAAAAAAGCAACTTAATTTATCTATAGCTTCTATTAAAGAAGATCCTCTTCAGTTAAATCTTGACGCTCTAAACGGTTTCATACCAAGAAATAAAGACGTTGAAAGTATTTTAACAAGCAATACAGGAAAAGACCCAGAAGCAATCAAAACGCTCAGCTTTGATCTTGGATTAATAGATGCTTCTCAAGTTTTCCCCAAATGGTTAGCACATTGCCAAAAACTAAAAGCCCCACTGTATCAAAAAGATATTGATATAAATCATTACGGGCACCATGAGTTTTATATAGAGGATCTTGACTTCAATCAAAAAAACATCTCTGATGAAAATTTATTTTTTTTAAAAGCAGAAATTGATAATAAAATAGATCAAATAAAAGCCAAAACATCAACTTTAATAAACAACTTATATCTAGGGCTATATCCAGACCCTGACATTATTGGCCGCTATGAAACTAACAAGTGGTCTAATAGACTTATCAAAGATTTAAACTGTGCATTTTTTCACTTACAAAAAATAAGACATGACTCCGATCTAAAAGCAGAACTTGAGGCCAACGATATAAAAATGGAAAATATTATAAAGCACTGGTTTAAAAACCGATGGGAAGGGATCAAGGATTTACGTAAGGAAAGCGCTGAAAGCTCTTATCAATTGATTGCAAATAATAATGTAAAAATAGATCTTGAGGCATTTGATGTAACGCAAAAATGCAAAGATAGGAACCAGCCTAGTGCCACTGACTCAATGATATTAATTGATTTTTTATCAGAACAAATTTTACAAAAAAATAGCAAATATTACAGACAAAAAGATAGATTTATAGCAACGTTTGACAAAGCCATATCGGGTAAAAACAAAAATCTTGGTGATGTAATATATAGCATAGCTAAATCAAAAGAATAAATCTCAAAATAATACTTAAAGTGGTCTATAAAACACTTTAATTCTAAAAAATAAAAAAGCCAGAAATTTTCTTGATACTTATAGCAACGCATGGAGTATAGTATTCAGCAAAATTTCTGGCAGCCTTTAAATTTTCATTTAATTAGCTATCACTCATTTCTAGCATTTTTTCATACTCTTTATCTAAATATTCATTTGCAGCCTCTAAATCCAAAGAACCTGCTTTGTAGAAAGAAACTACTTCTTTTGCAGCGACTGTTCCAAACCTAGCCCAAGCAATAACATTAGCTCGCAACATGAACTGAACTATGTCGCCACCCGATCTTAAACCTGCATCAACGCCATCTACTAAGCATAGAGTTCCGTGAGAAACTAAAAGCATTCTACGAAGCTCAGGAACAGCTGCTGAGGGCACACAGTTTATCCAGTCTTGACGATGATAGAACCGCTGTTTAAAAGCCCAACAAACTCTAGTAAGCAGCTCTGAGAGCAGAACAGGTATAGCTAGTGCTACTCCATGGCGAAAGTCATAGCCCTGCTCAAAGACTTTGACGGACACTTTCGCAAAAGAGTCGCGATGTTTACCAAATTCACCAACCTCTAAAAACTGTAATAATGAATAAAAGGGCATGGGAATACCGCTGCCTCTAGATTCGTTACCTCTCGCACCTGAGGAACCTGCAACATCAGAGAGCAAATGACCAAACCAGTTACAAAAACCAGCAAAAATTTTTGCTATGAAATTACCGCCGTTTAATTCAAATGTTTCTGTATCTATAGTTACCAACTTTCCATCGCTAACAAAAGTTGATGTATTATTAAACTGATTAAGAATGGAGAAAAAAAGGCCGATTAAATCAGGTGAATGCGCAAGGCTTTTAACATGATGATTTCCTGGATAAAGGTTTTTAACTAAACCATCTGTCCCCATCTTACCACTTTTATAAGTGTGGGTTTGGTCGTAGTTAACTTTAAATTTTCCTTCCAAAAAGCCAATAGCACTTGCCGTGGGATCTCGATCAGCCTTTGGCCCTTTCCAGCCAAGTACTTTAGCAAATTGCTTCACTGCGCCGTCGACTGCTTCATCAGCTTTTTTTCCCAATATACCTTGTTTTGGCATACCTACAAAGACAATATCAATCAGCCCTGCTATCATTCCGCACGTACCAGCTAGCATATAGTCGTACTTATCGCAACTAGCTTTGTTATAAGTTAATTCATCTTGGATCCTTTTATTTATATCAATTCGCTGACATTCAGTCATTAAGACCTGAAATGGATCTACATTAAGATCCACATCATTTCTATGTGCATAAGCTTTGATTGAGAAAATATACGAATCCCAATCATCGATATTCCCAACAACACTGTCTAAAGCTGATATTTTATTTTCAAAGTAAATCTTATCCTCATCAACTTTAGTCAGAGAGTCGATACCAGCTCCCTCTATATGCAATGTTTCATCGAATACAATGCCTTCTGCACTTAACATTGCATCTATTTCAGACTCAAGGTCATCTATTTTATTAAGGTTTTCACTGCGTACTGTTTTTAGATCCTTAATACCTGAGCGAATTTCACCAATTTTTTTTTGACTGGCAAGCTGCTGGTGCTTCTGCACCAGCAATGCGTCTGTTATTCTTTTGTCATTCTTCATTACGACATAAAACCCTGCAATTTACCTTTGATAGCACTTTGCGTACTTGAGTAGCCTAACATTTCAAAAACGCCGCCTAACTCTTCTAGCTCTCTAGCATTATCACAACCTATCATTTTCCAGACAGTTTTTTCCTCTATTTGGCCATCACTACTTTCTTCTTTAATAGTTACCTCTTGATAAAAACTCATCACCAAATCAAAATAGCGTTTTTTATCATGTTCTTTAGTTAGTGCTCTTAATCTATTAACATCCAATATCTCTGGAGACTTAAGCCTAGCCTTATGAACTTCTGCTTTTTCTGCTTTGTTATTAATCAATTTTGTAGCTTGAACATATTGCTTAAATTTTTGCCCAAGCTGGTCAAGCCTCTCCTTTGTCACATGCTCAGAAGCAAGAGCTTCTGATAGTTCCTTTGTCAATAAATTTATATCTTCAATTACCATACTAATTGTTTTTTGACTCTGCCGGATCACTTCCTGAAGCATAATTTCTCGTCTTTTATCGCCTTCTTCAACGCCCGTGTTAGATAGATGGCGAATACCCTTATATGCAACCACACCTAATATTACAGCGGCTCCTATTCCGGTTGCCATACTGGACAAGCCTAGAACTCCACCCATACCAAGCGTTGCAAGACCTGAGGTCATACCAGCTGCCGATAATCCCATGACAGAACCAGACAAATACACAGCACCTAGGGGTACACCTATTGCGCCTGCTTTAGCACTCAATTCTTTGACACTTCTGGCAATCGCTTTATCATCATATTTTCGATCAAGTATTTTTCTATCATTTTCAATCGCCATCTGTGCAAGTTCTATCTCTTGATCTCCAATGCTAAATAATGTTTTGTTTTTTTGAAGAAATTCAAATTCTTTTGCTTGACCTTGTGTCAAAGATGAATGAATGCTGAGCAAATCTTTCACTAAAGAAACATGTAATGATTGCTGCATTCCATCAGGAGAATGCTTATTTAAAATATGTATAAGTTCTTCAGTTGAGAGTACATCTTCCGGAGTGGCTATATACAGTCTAACTTCATTGCGTGACTCAGGTTTTAAATTGAGGCGCGTAATCAGTTGAAGTATTTCAGAGAACTCGTTTTCATCAACCTCCCCGTCATCATCAAAGGCCATGTTAACTATAACTTTAAGATAAGCTAATTTTAACTCTTCAGAAAGATTTTCAATAGGCTCAAGTTGACTTTGCTCTTCATAATTCTCAAAACCTTTAAGCGCGTCATTTAATATTCTAGCAAGTGCTTCAGTATCAACAAGTGCATTGTATTTAAAATCGTGCGCACTTCCATCTTTTTTATTCACTTTTAAAAAGCTGCTCTTTTTCTCTTTACCTTTTGAGTTTTGAGTAATGTTTTCAATATATTCAAAGCTTTCAATTTCCTCAAAAAGCAATTCTACTGGCGACTCAAAAACCTCTTTACACACCAACTTGCTACCACTGACTATAAAACCTTCTTTAGCGCTACGAAGTGTAGTATTATCAAGAATAGCAATAATTGTTGAAGGATCACCATTATACTTAAAAGCATTGACTGCATTGCTAAGCTTTTTCTCTGGTATATCTGGCGTTAACCATACCTTACCCTTCATTTTAGCAAACTCTTCCTTAAGATATTGATTCACGCCTGACATAAAAAACTCCTGAAAAAAAGATAAAAATTTATACTAAATTTTATTTTGGACAAAGTCTAGCAAATTTTATCGAGGACGACTCTGAACAAGTATGCCCATTAGGAAAGCTGAAATCAAAAGCGAAATTATATTTTTCCAAAAGCACCTACGCTCATACATTAACCTAAATCTAGAAGAGGGAGCTAAGCCTTCCCTACACTAGCACTGGTGCATCAGAAAGCCCCAGGCGGCTTCTGGTCGTTAACTTCAAGCGATGAGCTTGCTCAAAGAGCCAGTCCACAAACTCGTTCCCATCCATCACCTGCACATCATGACTTTCTGCATAAGTCTTTGTTTGCTCTTCAATGAGTGCAGAGGTGATGAGCCAGCGCTGTGCGCCCTCTTCTTCAATGGCTGCTAGCTGCTTAATCCCATGGGCATCTGTTGTGCCCTGGTGGTGCTTAACCTGAAGCAAGAGCTTTGTCTGGATGAAACGATCCTGCCGATACGCTTCAATATCAGCATCTGCTATACCTGCATAGTGACGTTTACTAGGGCGATGAACGCTATAACCCTCTAACTCCAATAGCTCCATAACCAACCGCTCAAAGCCCTCTCCACCACTTGCTAAGTAGGTACCACCCTTTTGGATACGCTTGAGTAGTTCGCTTTTAGCCTCAGCTACTAAGTCATTGTTTTGTGCTTCGTAGTGGCTGCTAATGCTGCTATGCCCACCTTTTTCGAGCGTAGAATAAAGACGCTCTAGCTCATCGGAGAACTCGTCCAGTGGCGCAATCGCCATGCGAATTTTTAGACGGGTTTCGAGTGCATTGGAAAGATCATCACGAGGAACACGCTTTAAACTTCCGTCTGGGTTACGCAGAAATTCAGCCCCTACACGGTTTTCACCATAATGCACATCTAGGCTGAAGCTTTTCTGGCCCGTTGCGCGCGCAAGTAATATCGCCCGGTTAACAGGGACAACGATAAGATCGCCTGGCTGAATATTAAAAAATCGTCTGATTTGGTTCTCTTTGCGACCAATATCAATTGCGCGCTCGCGAAAAGCGCCTATGAGCTCATCAGCGGTAGCATAGTCAGAGAAATTCATCTGTGACCAGCCGTAGCCTATCTGATGCAGATGACTCAATGCTGCAGGACTGCGTACTAAAAGCACTCGACTCAAACCACTCCCCCTATTTCGCCAAACGAGTAAAACAGCTATTTGTCAGTAGCTTATATGGAAAGCCGCCTAACTTCCGAGACTGGCATTACCCACAAATCACCTAACCAAATCCAACAGCTTGTCGTAGGAATCCACCACATCGTATTTCACCTGGGCGGTGGCAATGGTATCGAAAAACTCTGTGGCGCATTTGATCTTGGCTTCTTCCACCTTGCGTAATTCCATCGACGACACACTGCCCTTGGTCTCAGCAATGAAGTAAACGTGTTTAACACCTTTTTCATGGAAAGCAATCGCCCAGTCTGGGTTGTAATTGCCTACAGGTGTCGGGATGAAGAAGCTCTTAGGCAGCTTGGCGTATACTACGACCTCTTTGCGTGTCTCCATATCTTCCACAAAGTCACGCTCAGTGCCTGAGTCCGTGACCACGTAGTCGTAAATGTGCCGTTTGGCTTTGTAGGCGGTATCCAGCCGGTTTTCAGGCTTCTCGATGGTGAAGATGTCTTGGCTGTGAGTCTCATTGAGCGGGTCGTAGCTGATGTGCTCGACCACCATGGTCGCCTTCTGCTCATTGATAAGGCGCACAGCCTGCATCATGAAGTCTTCTGGGTTCATGGCGTACTGCTTGAAGGTACTCGCTTTAACCTTAGAAAGCATCGCAGCAATGGTACGGCGCGTTAGCTTTGTACCTTCTGCTAATCGACCAATCAGGTCATACGTCACCGCTGAATGCACTGAGCCTTGGTATTTTTGGTTATCTCTTTCTTTTACCGTAAAACCTTCGCCACGCTTGAGGTCCTCATAGCTAGCATCCACATTCTGCTCGCCACGCTCGATTTTGTATTCAAGGCGCTTCACCTGGAGCTTTAAGTCCAGATAACCGACGCATTTTTGAATCAGCTCATCTGAGTCAAAGCGTACCGAGTACGCCGCTTTGCGATTTATCTTCTCCCACAACGCCTGAAACTCCTGCTTATTGAAGTTATCGTTCAGGGGGTTGAGCTTGGTACGACGACCATCGTCAATATGCGGCAATTGAGCATTACTGAAGACGCTATCGATCAACTGGCCAATTTGTGCCTCATAGGGCTTCAGTGAGTCAGGCAGCTCGGCTAGCGCGCCTTTTTCTTTGGCCTGATGATAGGTATCGGTAATGTGGTCATCGTTATCGGTGTAATCATGCTTGAGTAAGTAACGGTAAATCTCTTTCGCCATGGCAGCCGTTACTTCGGTCTCTTCACCGGCATCGTTCACCAGCAGCTTACCCTTGAAGTAATCCTCATCGGCCTTACGGGGCCGTTCAGAAAGGTTGTCGGCAATATCTTTCTGCAGCGCGGTAACGAAATCCTTGTAGCTTTCGCTGGCTATCACGGTCAGCTCGTTGATGTCGTGAACGGTCATGGGGTCATCCATACGCTCCCCCAGCTGATTAACCGCCAAACGCAGCCCACGCCCGACTTCTTGGCGACGTGAGATCGTGTTATCACTATGCTTTAACGTGCAGATAACAAAGACGTTGGGATTATCCCACCCTTCTCGCAGCGCTGAGTGCGAGAAAATGAAGCGCGTTGGCTCCTTGAAGGAAAGCAGCCGCTCTTTGTCTTTCAGAATAAGGTCATAAGCATCGACATCATCCGTCTCGGTTGAGCGCGCCTTCGTTTTGGGGTCTACCAGCCGCTTGGATTTCTTGTCGATAGAGAAGTAGCCGTTATGGGTTTTCTCGGTGGCAATTCCCTTCAGATAGCGATGATAGTCACTGTCTTCAAGCGTCATCACTTCGTTGAGTTCGCGGTTGTACTCCTCTTCAAACATTTGGGCGTACTCACCTGCCACCTCACCACTGTCGTCATACTGGCGGTACTTGGCCACTTCATCGATAAAAAACAGCGTTAACACCTTGATGCCTTGGGAAAATAGCTGCTGCTCTTTTTTGAAATGGGCTTTGATCGCTTCACGAATCTGTATCTGCCGCAGTACTTTTTCAGAGATATCAGCGGTGATATCACCCACCGTTAGTTCAACGCCGTTGGTAAAGCTGAGCTGGTCAACCCTGGCATCAATGTCAGAGACCACAAAGCCTTGGTACTGGGCTAACCCACCCGACAGCTCATAAAGGTTGTCACCCAGCCGCAGCTTGCGACGCTTACGCCGAATACCGCTTGCCCCTTTTTCTTCATATTCCACTACCGCAACGGGTGGCTTGCTACGGGAGGTTTCAACATTTTCAAGGTAAAGATAGGCATCCGTACCGGTTAAGCCACGGGTAGTGATACCATGCACAGAAATTTTCTTAACCAGTTTTTGGTTGTAGGCATCCAGCGCATCCAGCCGGTGAATTTTGTTGTAGGTCGTTTTGTGCGTGGCTGAGTAGCGCACGATAAACAGAGGGTTAAACTCGCTCAGGGAGCCAAGCGTTTTGCCGCCCTCCATCTTCTGCGGTTCATCAAGGAATAGAATGGGTCGATTAGCCTTGATGACATCAATAGGCCTACGAGATTGAAAATCATCTAGCTCGTCGTATATCCGCCGATTATCGGCACCACGGGAGTTAAACGCCTGGACGTTGATGACCATCACGTTAATGCCCGCATTAGAGGAAAAATCCTCTATTTGGTGCAGCTGCTTTGAGTTGTAGATAAAAAATCGTGCTTTCTTGCCATAGGCTTCTTGGAAGTGGTCGGCGGTGATTTGCAGCGACTTATATACACCTTCACGAATGGCAATGCTGGGTACGACAATAATGAACTTGCCCCAGCCGTATTTTTCATACAGCTCGAACATGCTCTTCAAGTAAACGTAGGTTTTGCCGGTGCCGGTCTCCATCTCAACATCAAGGTTAATGGAACAACCAGTTTTATCATCCTTGGCCAGTGCGTCTGAAACGGGCAAATTCTGGCGCTGCTGCACCGCTTTTATATTGCCGAGTAGCTCCATTTCAGAAAGCTCAACATCTGCGTTTCGAAAGCCTGCATCAGCTGCTTGCGGCGACGCGTAAAGGTCACGCTGCATAGGGGTAGAAAGCGTGCTCACTCTGCCTGGGTCGATCTGGTACGTTACGCCACGGCTTGGCGGCTGTCCTTGGAAGCAGGCCACTACCGAGTCAACGGCTCGGGTCTGATACGCCTGGGTTTTAAATTGAAGCTTCATCAAATCACCTTCACATCTGTGTTGGGTGACTTCTGAGCAAATATCTGTTCAACATTGATTTTGACGCTGTCGTTAGCAAAGCCCGCATCGCGGAACACGGCACGTAGCGGCTCATACGCGGCCAGCTGCTTGACGAAGGCCTCATCGATATCCAGATCAAAGCAGGCGGCTAACGCCATGTGTTTGTCGCTGCCATCCACAAAGTAAACCGTTTTACCCGCAATGTTTTTTTGCGCTATAGAAAGGCTAAGATCAACACCCCAATCTAGCAACACCTGAAACAGTAGGTCTTCAGAGGTGCGGTCTGAGCGGATATTATCGGCATTATTAGACAGCATATCCTGACTCAGCCTGCCTGGTTGGTAGTAAACTTCTTGCATATTTGAGCTATCAATCTTGAGCACTCTGAAACCAATATCTCGATTCCAGCTTTCATGGAACTCGCCCTTAAGAATTTTCTGACCAGCACGCCGCATTCGCTCTTTGGATATTTCAGCTATATTTTTATATCCCTCTTTAAAAGCTTCTGAAGTTTCACTACAAATCTCAGGGAGCTGCACCAAAATAAACTTTAAATCTCTTTTCTGCTCAGCACTTAACTCAAAAGCAGCCTGTGCTATACCACCTGACCCAGCAAAAAAATCTAAAACTAGACTTTCCTCTTCGGGGACAGTACCCACTTCGAGACACCTTTTCAAGGTACCTAGTGGTTTTGGCCTATTAAAGATCTCTTTCCCAAAGCCAAGATCAATAAACTGCTCACTACCCCTTTCGCTATTTACATCTTTGAACGTCCAAGAGCTAGTCGATTTTACCGGAGGCCGCCCTACTAAATAATCTTTTTCAAAAACACCCCACATTTTTCTAGTCGGCATAAATTTTGCCATCAAACCATCTATTTTTTCTCTAGCCGTGGAAAAGCCCCACCTCCAACGCCCATCACTTCCATCCTCTTTAATCGGGTATATTTCGATTTCATGTTGCTTTTTATCTCTGACCTTTGAGACACGAAACTCTTCATTAGCCTCACAGAAGTAGAAATAGTAAAACATATCCGGCCTATCAACTCTTCTATCAGAGTCACCTGTTTTTCTTAAATCAATCTCTCTATACTTATTACCTTTCTCATCAATCTTATTATATCTTTTGACAATTTTTTCATCAGGTTCAAACCCATAAACCTTTGCAAAAAAAACATTTCTAGCATAAACAACAATATATTCATGCGATGTAGCTATAAACTTATCATCAGAGCGGCCTTTAGGATTATTCACATTAGCAATTATCCCTAAAAAATTACCTTCGCCAAAAACCTCGTTACATATTTTCTGTAAATTTGAAAGCTCATTATCATCGATACTTATAAATATAACACCATCTTCTTTTAACAAATTTCTAGCAAGCTTCAACCTTGAATACAGCATACTTAGCCAAGCAGAATGAAATCTACCATTAGATTCTGGATTGGCAACCAAGTAGCTTTTAGAATCATCGACCTGGTTTGACTTCAACCAAAAATCATTTCTATTTTCAGAGAAATCATCAGAGTATATAAAGTCGTTTCCCGTATTATAAGGCGGATCAATGTATATCATCTTAACCTTGCCTAGATATGTCTCCTGAAGCAGCTTTAACGCCTCTAAATTATCCCCCTCGATAAACAGATTTTTTGTACTGTCAAAGTCGACACTATCTTCCCGACTGGGGCGCAATGTTTTAGCAATAGGCGCATTCGCTGCCAGCAAGGCATCTCGCTTGCCGGGCCAATTCAAGTGGTAACGCTCTTGAGGGCCTTCAACAATATGGTCGGAAAGCTCTTGGCGCAGCTGATCGAAGTCGATTGCTTGCCTTACCTTGCCATGCTCATCACGCGCTTCCGTCACGCAGCTAGGGAAGAGTTCTGCCAGCTTGGCGATGTTGCCCTCTGTTAGGTTGGGCGAGTGCATTTTGAGCTTATCCATGGTGCTTTCTTTCTCCTGGCCTGCTAGGCGCTTAACCCCTAGCGGGCGATATATTCGGTAATCTGTTCTCGTATTCCGCGAAGCTCGGCATTCAGCTCGACTTTGCGGTTAAATTGTTTCGTGTTGCGTAACCGTTTCTCTAATTTTTCAGCCTGCTTTTCTAAGGCGCTGGCAGCACTGAAGCGTGCTAGCTGCTCTTCCAAACACTCACCAACCCGCTTAGGCGTGGGTATCATTTCACTCAGCCACTGGTGGTAGAGCGCTTTCAGATGGATAGCAGGTGGTAACGGGTGGCGCTCTATATCCTCCGCATGCCAACCGCTACTGAGATAGCTGTCGTCCGTTACCCATTTGTTGGCATCCGCTTGGTTTGGGCGTTTATAAGCCGCTTTAACACACACGCCGCTTGGCCCTTGCAGCTCAAATACAATGGGAAACGGGATAGCATGGTCTATGGCGCTCAACACCTCATCGTGGAGTACTTCACCTTTTAGATTGATCACAAACACCTGAAGCTCCGGCACATCCTTCGTGCTGGGTATATTCAGTGTGCTGGGGGCTATTTTGGCATGCCAAGTGATCTGCTCTACTTCATCACGAAAACGCTCACGCAGCTTGTTGCTTCCCTTAACGTGAGCAAGCACCTTCTGCTTGGCTACCACGCGATCTAAGCGGGTTTTATCTGGGTAGTGATAGAACATGACTGACGTTACCGGAGCAGTGTGGCGAGTAGGTATCGATACGGCGCACTGCCAATAAACTGGTCTATCGCTTCTGGGTGTGCTTTCGCCACTACCTCAAATTGTTCAATCCATTTTTTTCTGTCACGTACAAGCTCGGCGTGCCTGTTTAACCCCAACATATCGCGCGTCTGCGTCACTTTGTGTCGCTGTGCCCGGTTCAATCCCGTCAGTGGTTGGATAGAACCGTCTTCGGTGCTTAGGGTCCAGTGATCATTACAGCCCGGCCCTGGTGGTATGGGTAACACTTTTGCTTGTTTGCTATGCCCACAGGTGTTGTACGTGGAACAGCTATGAGCAAAGTTGGTGTACTCGAAACAGAGCGTTGGCTGAGCATTTGGCCCACCTTTGGGCACTATATGCTCAATATGCCCTTCTTCATCACTCAGCCAAGCCTCGCAGTAAACGCAGCGCCCTTGCTGCAAAAGGTTAAGGGCCGAGCGTATTTCGTACTTGATAGCCTGAAATTGCTGATTCCCGTTAAAGTCTATTACCTGCAAGCCTGGGTGCTGCTGCTTGAACACTGTCAGGACAGGCGGTTCTGTGTTGCCATGCTGTAGTTCAACCATCGTTACGGCTCTTTTTCAGGTCTGCCAAAAAGCGCCAGGTGTGAAGCTCTGCTTCAGTAAATTCGTAGCCCATTGCCGTGAGGGTTTGCATCGCTTGCTGCGCTTCTGGCGTTTGCTCTTTGCCTGCACGAATCAACTGCTCAGTTTGCGCCACCAGTTCTTCAATGTTGTCGATAGCGGGAGTGGGCGTTACCCCCATGACATAAGAAAGCGCATCCCCTGACGAATGCCCTAACGGGCTGAAATCTGGCATCACGACATCAAACTGGCCGTCCTCTTCGTGAATCACGCGCAGATTTTCCCGCGCCACGGTTGTGATCACTTGGGGGCTATGGGTAGTTACCACAAATTGAATAGAGGGAAACGATGTTTGTAATGCCTGCAAAATCCGCTGTTGCCAGCGAGGATGCAGGTGCATATCTACCTCATCGATCAACACAACGCCGGTTGTTTTCGACGGAGCCTCAGACCCTAGATGTGGGTTCAGGCGAATACAGCGGTAGGCTAAGTCTCCTACCATTGCCAAAACACTCCGTATGCCGTCGCTTAGTTGGTCGACCGATAAGTAACCTGCATTATCGTGATTGAGAATCAGGGTTTCGCCGTCTTCCAGGCTATATTCCAATGTATGCCAGCCGGTGGTCGGCTTAAGAATAGCGTCGATAGCATGCTGAACAGCTTCAATGCGTTCATGAGCGCGGATTCGGTCAGCGGATGTTGCCGACTTACGCTCATTCGTGTTGGTACGACTTTTCCAAGCCCAGATAAACCAATCACGAAAATATTTGAACGATGAGGCCGGGTCCATACAGTGGCGGTAGGCAAAAGTGCGCACGTAGAAGTCATCTTTCTCAGACTGCTTTTCTGAGCGACGATCTGCTTCTGATAGTAGGCGCTTTTGCATCCACAAGCGCCCAGTGCCGTAATAACCAAAAACAGGTAAGGGTGAAGCATCTTCTGGCTTGCGCACGGTTTCCTGTAGCGCTTTGGCCCACTTCTCCAACTGTTTGGTATCACCATCCCCTCTCGTTTTGGTGCGACTAGCTTCACTTTCACGAAAACGAAGCCAGTGTGACGCTGGCATGGTGTTGCTGCACTCAACTGAACAAAGCTCGCCCCAATCGGCCTCCACTTCGATAATGGTAGGCAACTGACGCTTCATTCCCACGCTGCTCTCCATCACACGGCGCACGTCTGCGACTGCAATACCGTTTTGCGGGTCGCTGTATCCTGAAGCCTTTGCCAGATCAAAACTGCTGATGAAGGGCCATAGCCCAACGCGTATCGCATCTAGCAGGGTGGATTTCCCCTGACCGTTCTCTGCCACAATCACCGTCATTTGGGGGTGCAAAGACAGGCTCACTGACGCAAAGCAGCGATAGTTCCTGACATCAACTTTGTTCAGCTTCATCCTTCCCCCAGTTAACCGCAGCGAGATCGTTTTTAATAGGCTTAGTGCGCGGCGTCGCGGATCACCACGAACGCCATTAACTCAAAATCGCTAAGTCCTTGTATGGTATCGACTAAGGCCGTAGTTGTCCCGCCCCCAAACAAACTATCCACCTCTCGCTCTTCCTTGGCAGCCACCATAGAGCGGATTGCTCGATCCAGCAGTGCTGAATAAACGCTCATATCACGGCCATCCTGGGTTTCTTCATTAAACGGACGGTAGGCAGGCTTTACAGCGCTGGAATACCCTTTGCAGGCCGTGCGCGCTAAATCTAGCAGGCGCTTGACCTCAGTGTAATCGTTCAGCACCTCTCCATCGTTACCAATATAAACCAGGTAATAAGGATGTAAGCGGTTCTGTTGCTGCAGTTCGCCTTCTGCTTTGTGGCCGGAGTTCGTGAGGTGTCGCAACAGAAAAATCACACCTGGAAACAGGCCTTTGTCAGGCTGTGCCGGTGCAACGCTATGCAACCCATTGGGCAGACGGCTTAAATCACCGTGCTCTTTGATATAGCCCAGCAGATCCATACGGAACTCGTTCAAGCCCAGATCCGTAATAGAGACACCGGACTTCAAGTCTTCCATCTCGACGACTTCGTCTTGCAGACGTCGCAGCTGCTCCCGCCGATAGGCAATATCGTTCGCTTGAGCATTGAGTACGTTGTCGTCCCCCGTCGCGGTGACATCGGCAATCACCATCCGGTTTTCTACCCGCTCTTTGAGATTGATGTACTCATCTAAACTGATGTCCGGCCAGTAGTTAACTAGCTGAATAGTCTCGTTAAGCGAGCCAATACGGTCAATTCGCCCGAAACGCTGAATGATGCGCACCGGGTTCCAGTGAATATCGTAGTTAATGAGGGTGTCGCAGTCCTGTAGATTCTGGCCTTCTGAGATGCAGTCTGTCGCAATCAGGATATCAATTTCACGCGGCTCGTTCGGAAACACCTGCGCTTTGCTTTTGGAGTGCGGCGAAAACAGAGTGAGTAAACCTTGGAAATCGTAATGGCGGCGGCTACCGGGCATATTACCTAGTGTAGAAACCGGGGCATCGCTACCAGTCACTAGCGCAGTGTGAAGGCCATGCGCTTCTAATAACGTCGGGGACAACTGTTGGTAGAGGTACTTAGCCGTGTCCGCGAAGGCGGTAAAGATGAGAATTTTCTTATTGCCCGGGTTGATAGGTGCCGCGATTTTGTCAGTAACATAACGACCTAGATGCTGCAGCTTGGTATCTTCTTCAGGCGTGACTTTTGCCATTTGTTCTAACAGCAATTCTATCCACACTAAGTCGTTGTTAAGGTCATGCTCCCACGAAGGTAAATCCATGTCTTTCAAGCTGATCTGTATCTTCTTGCCCACCGTGCTGTCGTCAGGCATGGGGATGTCATCATCTTCAGGATCAGCGTTCTCATAAGCCGCTGCAATATCAGCAAAATGTTGCGTACTGCCGTTTTGCTTGAAGGCTTCGATTTTATCTAGAATCGTCTGATGACTATTTTGCAGCGCTTGTAACGTCAGTCGAAAGGAAGCCACCGAGCTTTCTAGCCGCTTCAACAAATTCGTTGTCATCAAGGCTTGCAAGCTCTTTTCCCTATCAGCCTGCTTGAAACTCCCTCCACCACTTGACACCTGGGTGTCATACATCGCTTCGTACTTCTTCAAACGGCTGGGCAAGATATAGCTGATAGGCGCATAAACAGCGAGTCTAAGCTGTGACAAGTGTTGGAAAATCTCATTGAAATCAATGACACCTCGACGCTCAGTCAATGGGCAATGAAATGACAGAGGCTTTCGACGCTTAGGAAAGCTGCCTATCTCGCTGGTGTCGTAGAAGGTTTCAATATGCCGCCGTGACCGCGCAATGGTGACACTGTCCAGCAGTTCAAAGAAATCAAAATCCAGCGACTTAAGGATAGCGCTAGTAGTGCGCTTTTCAGGAGGCAGAGACGACCAATGATTAAAAGCGGCCTGAGCACGCCTAAACACAACATCGATATCCTGGGTGCCACTGAGGTGACGCGTCAGGTTTTCTGATTCACCTTCGTAAGCGAGGGCCAGCTGATTCTTCAAGTCGTTAAAGCGATTATTGACTGGCGTCGCGGACAGCATCAGTACCTTGGTTTTCACACCAGCGCGAATGACCTGGTTCATCAGCTTTTGGTAACGCGTTTCCCGGTCTTTATAGATGTCGTTGTTGCGAAAATTATGTGACTCGTCGATCACCACCAGGTCGTAATTGCCCCAGTTGACCCGGTCCAGCGGCATGCCTAGGGATTCGCCAGTGGTACGCTGCAAATCCGTATGACAAAGCACGTCGTAGTTGAGTCGGTCTTGAGCGAGTACGTTGGTGGTCAGGTTACGGTTATAGGTCAGCCAGTTATCGGCTAGCTTTTTCGGGCAGAGTACCAGCACGGCACGATTGCGCAGCTCGTAGTATTTGATCACCGCCAGTGCCGTGAAGGTTTTACCAAGCCCAACGCTATCGGCCAGGATACAGCCGTTATAGGTCTCTAGCTTATTGATAATGCCAGTGGCTGCATCCCGCTGAAAATTGAAGAGCTTCTGCCACACCACTGTATCTTGGTAGCCCGTGCGGTCATTGGGTAAAACGTCTTCGCTGATGTCTTCCAGGTACTCGTGAAAGATGTGGTAAAGCATCAAAAAGTAAATGCGCTCGGGCGAGTTCTCTCGATACACGGTTTCGATATGCTCGCACAGCGCGGCGGTCACATCCTCCAGCTTCTCTTCATCTTCCCAGAGCTGGTCAAACAGCGTCATAAATTGTGTGGTATGTGCTGGGTCACTGAACCGCGTGACAAAGTTGGAAATGGCATTGCCTTGCTGGTAACCAAGATCGACAGCGGTAAAGCCTTGCAACGGCATATAAACGGTGTCGCCCGCGTGCGCCTCTACCCCAGCAAAGGGCTGCATGGCTGCTTGACCACGGTTTGAGCGGAAGTTGGCTTTACGCCGAATCCAACTAGCGCATTCACGGGCAATGGCCCTTTGATTCAGTTGGTTCTTGAGCTGAATTTCAAACTCGCTGCCATGCAGGCTGCGTTCACGCTCTGCTTTGGGAATAAAGAACTCACGGTGGGCCTTTCGAAACGTATCGGTGGCTTCATGGGGCACGAAGGTAGGGGAGGTAAAGATAAACTCTAGCGAGTCCACGCTCTCTAGCTCTTGCTTGAGCGCTTCAAATGCGTAAATAGAGAAACACGAAGCTGCAATCTTGAGCTTAGCGCCGGGCTGTACGGTGCGTTTCAGATCGTCGCCCAGCAGCCGGTTGATATTATCGATGATCTCCAAATACTCCCCCTTCTCCGTCCCTGACTGCCAACCGGAAGCTACTCCCTGAATTAGGAATAACTTTAATGAGCAAATTGGTAGCAGCGTATATCAATCGCAAAGGTGAATGAAGCGCTAAGCAGGCAAACGGTGAATTTGTCATTACCAAACATGCAAAATCCCCGAGCCTGAAAAGGCCCGGGGCTGTATGGATGGCTATAAGTGACTAGCTATGAGTTGACCACCGACATCAGTAGCGCTTGGTCGTCTTGGTAGTTTGGGTATAGGTCAATGATCGTTTTCTTAGAAAAAACACCTATACGAATCACACCATTATTCTGCATAAGGTTCATCAGAATATTGAGCTTCCCCGCATCACGCAACGCATTGGGACAATATTTCCTGACGTGATTTTTGCGCAGATAGCGGTAGCCTTCAGCCCGCTTCTGGTTGAGCCAGCTTTGCAATGATAGGTAGTCACGCTGCTCTTCTGAAGGGGCCTGAAACAAGCGGATAAACTCGTTTGAGAACCAAAAGCAGAGCGCAGTAGCATCATCGAGTGTGCGTAATGACACCTCCCCTTTTATTCCAAATTCGGCACAGTGCAGCAGCACGGCCATCCTAGCGATGTTGTCTGCCAGTTTGGAGGCGTGATCGCCAAAGCCAGCAAAGCGGCCTCCTGGGCAAATTTCACGCTCAATAGCGTTAGCTAGCACAAACCAACGCCCTTTAGCGTCATTATCAAAGCAAACAATGGTACGCTCGAAGTTAGAGGTATTGGCTACTTCAACGTTGTGCTGAAATAGCTCTTTTACCCAAGCGCCGTATTCATCGTTGGGTATCTTTATTATCTCCTTAACAGGCCGCATGCCCTGTGTGGTTGCCGGAAAAGTAATGTGAGTTCTAGCAAAAAACCCTATACCTCGTGCGTTTTCACCTCCTTTGGAAACAAATCGTTGCAAAACGCTGGGCTGGGCTTGTACATACAGCGTTGTACGTGGCCTCACTACGCAGCTAGTGCTCGTTTTGCGGTCAACTCGCACTGCATCACCACTCCATAATGAGTTCCAAAGCGATAATTTCTGAGCTGCGTGCCCGGATAAGATTTCTTCCCCCTCACTAGAGCGCAATATAGTGGATTGAATGGCCTCACGATCAAATAGGGCCATGGCAGCTGCAGGCGTTACATCGCTAAGTGTGCGAATACCAGCTCTTATCGGATGATCAGGCTTAAGTTGTTCGTGGTCATAGAGCTCCTCAATGGCTACTGGGCTTCCATTTCTTGAAACTACTTTCAATAGCCCGTTTTTTCGCGCCTTCCAAATCGTCAGTGCAAGCTCATAATCTCGCACCTCCTCCGCGAATTTTTGGTCCAGCTCACTTTCTAGCTCGTCGATCTCCGCAAAGAACTGATTATCAACGGTTGTCTTACGTTCACCTGATTCAGCGGCGGCTACAAAATACTGATTAGGTGGGACAATTTGGCCGTTTGGTTTTTCAACATCTATAAGGTTCTGCAGCAAGAAGGAGGCAACGGCCAACCCCCCTTGCGCGACCATCGGCACAGGCGCCTGAGTAGCCTCCCACACTTGGTGAATCTTGTTCTGCAACACGCCACCACTCTTAATCAGTGGAAAATTATAAGAAGTGGCAGGTAAACAGCTAGGATAATAGTTGCTGATATTAGGCATGGTGCCTTCCTCATACATACACATATCCTATCCGGCACAAAGCACACCACCTGCCAGATAGAACATGTGCAAAACATACGTTGTTAAAGAGCAAATGCAGTGCTGGGGCCTGTTAGGCTGGCTCATCGCTTGGTGGACGCCGTGACTCAAGCCAGGCCACCACCTCACCTCGGTACCAACCCACTGCAGAGATGCCTAATCGCACCTGCCGAGGAAATTTAGGGTCGTAGCGCTTTGATTTTGAATCCAGCATTTCGTAGATCTTGGAGCGAGATAGACCAATGAATTTTGTCAGGTCTTTCATCCGCAGAACGGTTAAATCGTCGGTTGCGTGCATGGCTATATGCCTCCTTATTTGTGAACAAATTACCCAGGGCGCCTTGGATGGAAGGCAATTTAGCTAGCTCTGAGCCGCGTATCCAGATACGTTTTCTGGGATAAAACAAGGAGAAGATACGACCCTAGATTTTAATTATTGACAAATTAAAGAAACCATGATCTTAAAAAACACATTCGCTTTATAGTCAATTCCGTAGAATTCCTTGCTACATCGCTACCTGTAGCGGAAATAAGCGCCTGATCAAACGCCCTTGCTCTTTCTCTAGTCAATATGGGGCGGCGCTCAGCTACACCAACCACCCTCAAAAGCAGCTCTAATGTAGAATTTTTTCCGAAAATCAAACGATGCAAAAATTTATGAAAATCCTAGATTTTTAGTCAAAACAAGCTGCTTACTGGTTACTAAATGCGGCTTCACCAGTCCACGTGCCGACGCCGTTTACTCAGACGTTATAGGAAAGAAGCAAAAAAAAGCCCCCATTCAGGAGGCTTCTCAGCTATTGGTAATTTATTGAAAGGCGGGATGACTGGGGTCGTAGCCCACAATGACACCTCGCATTGTGTCACAAGCCCCTGACGCGCCACACTCGACGCCTAGCATGTCATACTCAGGGTCGTAAGGGTCTACCGGATCAAATTGGGTTGCGACCTCAGCAGCGGTGAGCCAACCTTCGCTCATATCCTCAAAGCGCACGAAACACTCGTCGACGGCACCCTGATCACAGAAGAAGGCAAGGATTTCCTTATTAGCGGATGCAACGGGCTGATCATCGTTCTCTACAAGCCATCCCTGGATATGGTTGCTGTAAGGACCTGTTCCACGCTTGTGTAAAATTAGGGTACGACGATCATCTGTGCGCTCCCCTCCACCAATGTAATAGTAGACAGGAATAGTTACACTAATATTGTAATCCAGACGCCCTACATACCCTAAAGTATCAGACTGACACAGACCACCACTGCATGTTACCTGCTGGATATCATCCATTCCCTCGACCCATACATCATGACCATTTGTATATAACACTTGTTCATAATTACCATCACCCACACCGCACCGATTAAAAATATTTTGGGGCCTTTCGACCTCGCAATGAATCGTATCCGCGCCAGACATAAACTCTGGCTTATCTACAAACCAACGGGTGTCAGCATGTGCCTCAGAGACTAGACCAAGCAGGCTCACGCCCACTAATACGTTTAAACAGTTTTTCACTGCTGTATTCCTTATTCGAGGTTACAGAGCAGGGTTTTGTGCCCATCCTTCCCTCGAAAGTAATGCGTTATGCTAAGTAGTGCTGTGGTAGTATCGTACCGACAGAGTTATGCGTCATGGTGCTGTGCCTAATCTCATGCAAGAATACTGACACGAAAGCACAAAACCAATAATAATTAATACAATTTTTTTTGCAATACCTTTTGACCGCTATTCTTCGTTAAACTTGTATTTCAGCAATTACGATAATAAAACACGAAAATGGTCGTGCGGGTCGGGGCCAACCTTTTCCCAAAAATCGGCACAGAAATTCTGGTCTACGTACGAACGCTGAAAGCAGCGTGCTGGGGAATCAAAATCCTTGGAATATTCTTTGCATAAATAGCTCGCAGCATACATCACTTCTTTCAAGCCCATTAGCCCTTGCTGGCGACGAAAGGTAAAACTAATAGGACTTCCAGTGATATCTTTTGCAAACTCTACTAATCCAGGCATCCGGACGTGAGGCCGGTTACCTAAAGCATGCGACCAAGAACGCTGAATACGGTGTGCTAAGCACTGGTCAGCGTAGGTACCCGCCCAAGGCCCATTTCTCGTTGGAAAGATATGGCCCAGTGTATTGAAAGAGTCACGATTAAGAACAATCAGCAAATGATAATGTGGTTTTGTCAGGTCTGCTTCTTGATCTATAAAGTGCGATTCATTTGGGGCATAACGGCGTTGCTGGTCGTTGTGCTCACGAGCCCAGATATAATGTAATTTTCGTGAATGCTTGCCGTTAGCCTGGCTTATTTCATAACCTAAATGGTCAAGAAATAGTTGCACAGCCGTATTACTCTCTACCCAAGAAGGACACCACGCATCTCGTGGAAATCGAAGATCAACCCTCAATGCGAAGCATTGGCTGTATTGATGTTGCATATACGCAAGAAACTCAAGCGTACTGTCAAGGTACTCTTTAACTTGCGCCCCTTTTAAGATATCTTGCTGTACCGGATACGAATAAAAACACCTGTCCCAATAAGCATGTAGATGAGGGCGTTGAGATATGCGCTTACGTCTTTTAATGTGATAGACCATTTTCCCCTCCTATAAAAACAGTTAACTTTTCATAAAGACATCATTGCTATCAGCGAAATTAATAGCTGAGTAAATTACTCATCCTGTCTAGTGACGACTTTAATGCTGCCTTCTCTCTTTGTATGTCTTTTTTATTTTATTTTATTATTTTTAATTTATGATTGATTTTTGCATATTACTATTTACCGGAAATAATTTTTTTCACAAGAGATAAAAAAACGCCCTTTTAAAATAGAAAAAAACATCAATAAAAGTAAAAAAGCGAGCAAGCAATGGAAATAGTTTTCACACTTACATCCTCCAAATGCTCGCTCACCACCTAACTACTAACTAACTAACTAACTAACTAACTAACAAATCATAAAAGCAGCCTTTATAGACAGGAATCAATAGAGGCATACGGTTTAGAAACCTCTATTCCGCAGTGGTCTGGAGGGTAAAAATCGCCCAGTCAGCTTATGTAACCCGCCGCAACGTCTGCTTCATATCGCTCCATCTCCATCCACTCGTCTGGCCAACTACCAAACTGGTTGTACCAATTTTCTCTCCATTGTTCACACCGCTGTTCATTTTCTTCTATAATTTGTTGCCACTGCTCTTCAATTGCTTCTCTTTCAGCAAGCTCGCCAAAATAAAGACGTGTATCCTCAGAAATATCGTCGTACATACTTACCTCTTTTATCGTTTAAAATTAACCCTAGCCCTCAGAGCAATGACTTCTTCTAAAGACCTCGAAAACGATATTACCACTTTAACCTTCGAGCACAATGCTAAAAAATTTTGAAATCTTGATTATTATAAAAGGTCATCTTCACCCGGCTTAAAGTGGATTGAATTGGACAGTAAACTATTTTTGTAATATTTTGTAAATTTTAACTTTATCGCCACATGCTCCAATGAGCAGCTAACCACATCAGACTTTTAAAGCCGATTTAAAAAGATGTCAGCCACGTATTACTTGAGTGAAGCCCTATCATTTGGGCGCTTTTGATTCACTTCACTCAAGGAGGTCGCGTATGTCCGCTCATTGTCCACGCTGTACATCAACGCAGCTGATGCCACGTCAATTAGGTCGCCATGTGGGGGCAACGACGGGTGTTGTCTCCGGTGGCACTACCGGTGCTATGGGGGCGCTAAGCGGTGCCAAAGCCGGTGCCGTGGTTGGTGCTGTCGCAGGCCCGGTCGGCGTGTCGATTGGCACCTTCGCCGGTGCGCTGTTTGGTGCATTGGTGGGAGGCACCGCAGGCGGTGTTGCAGGTGCTCGGCTTGGTGACGAGCTGGATGCCAAGGTGCTCGACAACATCGAATGCCGCGCGTGTGGCCACACCTTTCGACTACCGCTCGCAGAATACCCTAGCTATCCCTCTCGCTAGTTGCAGTTCACGTATTCCTATCTCGCATGACGCTACCAAAGCCTAGCCCGCTTCCTGATAGGGCGGGCAGCTAGTGGTTTGTATTGATACCGATTAAAACTCTATGAGGAAATTATCATGGCACATCTCGTTGAACACATGGCTTACGTAGGCGACACCCCTTGGCATGGCCTGGGGCAACAGTTGTCTCGTCATCAACCGCTAGAGGTCTGGCAGCAACAGGCCGGTATGAACTGGCATATCGAAGAAGCGCCGGTGCGCTTTATTGCCGAAGGGGCTAGCCACCTGGGCAGCATTCACTCGTTCCCTGAGCAGAAAGTGCTCTACCGCTCAGATACCAAAGCACCACTGTCGGTGGTGTCACAGCGCTATAAGGTGGTGCAGCCTGAGGAGATTTTGGAGTTTTACCGTGACCTGACCGAGTACGCCGGGTATGAGCTAGAAACCGCTGGCGTGCTCAAAGGCGGACGTAAGTTCTGGGCTCTGGCGCGTAGCGGCTTAAGCACGTCGCTCAAAGGTCAGGATGAGGTGAACGACTACCTGCTATTGGCCACTTCCTGCGATGGCACGCTTGCCACCATGGCCACGCCCACCACGGTGCGGGTGGTGTGCAACAACACGCTGCAAATTGCCGTCGATGGAACGTCGCAAGCGGTGAAGGTGCCCCATCGTTCAGAGTTTGATCCGCGTGCTGTGAAGCGCCAGTTAGGCATTTCGGTGTCGCAATGGAATGACTTCATGTACCGGATGAAAACCCTAGCGGAGCGTAAAATCACTCGGCAGGAAGCGCAGCAGTATCTTCAGTCGGTGATTTGTGGGGCTGAGAAGCCGCTGGACGATCCCTCTAAACTGCCCAACTATCGAGCACTCAACAAGGTACAGAAGCTCTACCAAGGCGAAGGGCGTGGCGCTCACTTGGTGACGGCCAAAGACACGGCCTGGGGCTTGCTCAATGCCGTCACGGAATACGTCGATCACGACAAGCGGGCACGTAGTAACGATACCCGTATGGACTCAGCCTGGTTCGGTCAGGGGGCACAGCTCAAACAAGAGGCTTTGGATGCCGCCCTACAGCTGGTGTCGTAGCCATCCATACCCCCATCCCCACAAGCGATTCACCTAATGTTCATCCTAACCCTCACGGCATAGACGCCCAGCCCCTAAAAAGGCTGGGCGTTTTGCTGTGGGGCTTATGCCGCGAGGTATCCGCATGAGCTTTGTTTCCGACGCCATTGAGATGGCGCTCACTCGACTAACCAAACAGCTGCTAGAACACGATGCCCACAAAGCAACGTCGCTGGTGTGTGCCCAGGGCGAGTTTTATCGCGCGGAGATACACCTGGAGCGTATCGATCCCGCTGACATTGCGCGTCACTTACCCGACGTTCCTGCGCCCGTTAAATGACACACCCCATGAACAGGGCTGACTAGCCCGCATTTCCCTCTTCACGTAAAAGGAGGTGCCCCATGGCACAGCGTACTCATGTAGTAAACGCGTCTTCCCAAAAAGGCCCAGTACCTTCCATTCAAGCAGACGCCAACGCTCAGCACTCCCCAAACTCAGCGGCGCTAGAAGCGCATCCTACAGCTGATAGCACCGCCATTATCCAGGTAATTGAACGAGCTGCTCTCAACCCTGACGTTGATATCGACAAGATGGAGCGCCTGCTGCAAATGCAGGAGCGCGTGATGGACCGTCAGGCCATGATGGCCTACAGCGCTGCTATGGCAGCGATGCAGACAGAGTTGCCCAGCATTGAAGAGCGTGGGCAAACCAACAACGGTTGCTATGCCACGCTGGAGGATATCGTCGATACCGTGCGGCCCATCCTGCAAAAACACGGCTTCGCGGTGAGCTTCCGTATTCAGACCCAGGAACGCGGTATTCAAGTGACGGGCGTGCTGATGCACAAGGACGGCCACCGGGAAGAGACCAGCATGCTATTGCCTGCGGACATGAGTGGTAACAAAAACGCGGTACAGGCGTTTGGTTCTTCTACCAGCTACGGCAAGCGCTACGTACTGTGCGCCTTGCTTAACATCACCACACGCGGGCAAGACGATAATGGCCAGACCAGCACACGAGCAGCTGTAAAGAGGGTTACGGCCTTTCAGGCGGGGCAGATTCAGCGTTTGATCAGCCAGTGCCCAGCCACCACGCAAGAGTGGTTCAGCGGCAAATACGGCGCTGCGGTTCAGGTGCCTCAGGCAGATTTCGACAAACTCCGCGCATCCCTCACCAAGCGAGCCGTGAAATAGCGGCTCAGACCGACCACTCATCGCCTACAGGAGGCGTGTATGCAGATACTCACCATGCCACAAGGCTCGCCCGAGTGGCTGGCGGCGCGTCTTGGGCGCGTCACCATGTCAGAACTCAAGGCATTGCTGGTAAATGGCAAAGGTCCCGGCGGGTTGGGTACCGGAGCCATAACCTATATGCACCAGTTGATCGGTGAGCGTATGACCGGAGAGCTGGCCGAGCCGTTTCAAGGCAATGCCCACACCAAGCGGGGGCAGGAGCTAGAGAGCGTCGCCCGCTCGCTGTATCGCGATATGACCGGCGCACCGAAACCCCAAGAAGTGGGCCTGATCCTCAACTACGACGTGGGCTACTCACCGGATAGCTTGATCGGCAGAAACGGCCTGCTGGAGATCAAAACCAAGCTGCCTAAGTTCCAAATTGAGGTGCTGCTCAGCGGGGAAATACCCGACGAACACGTGCC
>Ga0114899_1000533_pt1 | contig 26688 bp, 16 predicted proteins | sample MalvireepMed_215_FD_83497 | JGI IMG/M metagenome (GOLD analysis project Ga0114899, IMG submission 83497) | Marine viral communities from the Global Malaspina Expedition - Malaspina viral metaG DeepMed_215 | ecosystem: Environmental > Aquatic > Marine > Oceanic | place: Mediterranean Sea...
ATTAATATTGTTTCCATCATAGATTAGGTCCCCGACACCAGGGTATGTTGCAGAAGAGCTAAACGTTCTGATTATTTGTGTTCCAAAGGCCGCGGCCCCACCGGGCGCGTTGGATGCTGAAATGCCGGAATCTGCTCTCCAACATACAACCTTGGTTTCGGCCAATATCTGTTCCAGATCGTATGCCTTGCCAGATTGTGGCCTGAAGACAAAATCAACCCACGACTCACCGTGATAATAAGGCGGGGTATATGCCCAATTGAATCCGTTAATGCCATCAAGAGGAAAAGTATTATGAGTCACGGGGGCGACAGCATGTGAGCCAGTTGGGCGCCCCGCAATTGGTGGCCCAAACGCGCTTGGGCGACTATACATTGTAAACGTTTCTTTGAAGTTGATATTCTGTCGTGGATCCTGCGGCAGCGGGAAACTGGCAGTACCAAAATTGGTGCCATCATATATTCTACCACCGAAATTAGTATACGCACTGTTGGCGCCGTTAGAGCCAGATTCAAACTCATATGTTCTTGGTCCTTGGGTAGAGCGTCTAATTTTTAATCTGGCGCCGTATACACTACCAGTTTCAAATTGTAAATCACTTGTTACGATACCAGATTCTAATTTAGTGTATCCCTGTTCTTTGAGGAAAAACGAAGCAACTTCACCAAAGAAATTGTTGGCCATCAGAGAATATACGTTGTCCTGCGATTGGGGAATCCAAGATGATGTAACATTCAAAGCTGCGGAGGGGTGTGGTTCCACATCAAAGAATTCCAATCCGGCAAGATATTTTTCTGGCTCAATTGCGGCTTCAAACGGAACCCTAAGATCCCAATATTGGCCACCGTTATAGCCTTCGCCCGGTGTTGCACTTCCGGTGTTTCCGGTTGTTAGCATCCAGTTGTCTGTGTCGAAAGCTGAACCAAACCAATTTCTAGATATTTTTGTTCCATCCGTGGCCAACGGATAGTCAACGGCGATGCCGGCTTTAATTGAGTTGTATATTATACCCGGAGAAAACATTGTTTGAAGAAGCGGCCTAATCGTTCCGTCTCTCTTTTGCACAATCCCTGCAACACCATTGGCCGCAAAGCCATTAGCATATGAGCTTGAGAACTGCTGCATTAAATCGAGAGTTCGCTGTGCGGGATAAAAACCCTTATATGGATTAAACCTAATCGTTGCGCTACATACCAATTTGATTTCTTTTGTATTTAACGATGTATCGTTGTGAATTTTTACGAAGCTCCTCATAAATTCTGAATTTGAATAATCTTTGTAGAAAGAAGAGGTCGTACTGTTTATATCGGTACCGGGAATTTCAAATGTGTTGAGCTTGTTTTTATTAAACAATCCAAATTTAATGTAATCTTCAATATGTTCACTAATTCTAAATTCTGGAACGATTGCAAAATCTTTGGCCATAATTTTCAAATCTGTCTTGAAATCCGAATACTCGTTAAACCATGGCGCTGATGCTGAATTTTCGAATACTGAGGTTGTATCAGATTTAACCACAATCCCTGCTTGCGTGTCCGCTTCCCATTTTGCTTCGCCGGCATACACATCGATAACGTCTGAAATAACCAAACTGGCTGTTTCTGCAATCCTCACACCATTTGGCGAAACAACCGATCTCGGGGAAGACAAAAGGTGTTTTCTGGAATATAGCGCACCGCCAAAAACATTTTTCAAAGCAACGACGGGGCCCGCCGAAATCCCCTGCGCCCCACTGGCGACCATAAGATAGTTGTTTTGAAGCTCGCCGGCTTTGCCCTTTCTGGTAAGCTGGTTGAATGGGGCGCCCGCGTTGTCTATCGCAATGGCGCCAGTTCTTGTGGTAAAGTCTGTTTGGGCATCAAGAGGCCAGCAACTCTGTGAAACTGCAACCGTAAATGAGTTAGCAAAAGTTGCACCAACCGAGACCCTATCAGTAGTGTTCCCTCTCCAGAACTTGTTATCATATCCGGTTCTTTCTAATGAAGAAGAAACATATTCCCGACTTAGAGAGGGGAATAGTGATTCAGAATAATAAACCCAATTTAATGCGTAGTCAGGATTGCCCAATGCTAATTGAACTATTTGATCAAATGCTGTTACTTCGGGTGCCGTATTTGCATATTGTTGGTTTTCTACTTCGGTATTACTAAAATAAATATTTGAATTACCATAAGTTGATTTAATGGTAATGGATTCGCCGGCAATATTAATATTTACACAAATGGGGCGCCCTCTGGACGAAAGTGGAGACAGCCTGCTGGCTGAAATTGGGCTATTTTCAGTGACCAGTGTATTATTACGACGCTGCTTGACTAAGATAGGATGATCCCCATTGCGGGCCCCATTCCAACTCCAACCAAAGTTGGCTTGTCTTCTTGCCATTAACATATTAAAATAACTTGTTTCTTTGGCAATTTCAGTTAGCATACCAAGCTTAGTCACCAAGGTTGTATTAACATATGACTGGTTGGAAGCCGTGGAGGAATAGCCCAACAAATTATCAGTTGTTGGATTTTCGTCTACCGCATCAACAGTCATAATATTTAGATTTGCCATTGGTTGATATAATTGAGCAAATACTGCCCCACGAACGTCACTGCCGGAAACAAAATTAAAGAATGCTGACAGGCCAGATGAACTTGAATAATGTCCCTCTTGTATTCCTTGAGTCGGTGCATATCCATAATAACGAATATCATTACTGCCAGTTGCCAAAGAGCGCGTTACCCACGCATATTGCCTATCTGATCTGGGAATCTGATGTTGGACAAAGAAGTTATCGAATTGAGAGCCTGTAGTTATCACATCCGAAAGATTGACTTTCGGCACCAACATTGTGTTTCTATGAGTTTTTTGGAATGAGGGCAATTCAACCGACGAGGCGCCGGGACTAGATACGAAAATTGAATCTCTACCAAATCTAGCTGAATGTCTAGATAGGTGTGAAAGCAATCCATAATCCTTGCCATGGATATCATATACTCTGATTCCAGTTGTTCCGGCGCCGGTTGCCTCGGAAATACTACCACTTGGGCCCTGTGACCGCTTAATTACTGTTGAATTTCGGTGATTTAGAGAATTATAAACTGAATATTCTGCACTTCTTACGTCTCCATAGCCGGGAGTTTGAATTTCAATACCGCCAGGGGCCCGAAAGCGCCCAATTATAACTGAATCATTATTTGTGCCCGTAAGATAATCAACGGAATATTCAGATACAATTTTGGTATGACCCTGATCTGTTCTGTGAATGTCCATAATAGAGCGTGCTTGCGAAGAAGACATTCGGCCTTGTATGATCTCGGACGGTAATGTAGGCTGATTGTCAACAAAGTGTCTTGGGTTTTCAAATGCACCAACGGTTTGGACAACTTCCCAATTCTTTTCATAATTCCCCAAAACCGAAGAAGTTGTACTCTGAATATTCCTAAAGTTGACCGGTCTCTTGGCGACAAATCCTCGGTAAAACACAGCTTTTTCAGATCCAGTCGCTGGATAATCATCGGTTATCGGATATGGATAGTCAGCACCAACCATACCCAAGGCACCAGTCACATCGGGGGTTGAAGCAGTTACGGTCCCCAGCAACAACTTCCACGCTTCTGGTCGGTTAGTATGGTTATCGCTACCAGTATTTATTCCTACATGGCGAGATTGGTGGCCACCCACTGAGAAGTTTGTAAAGGCGCCCTGCATTGGAACTTCCATGTCGGGGCCATAAACATCATTATGCAAATTAGTAATTTCAATTCCGCCAGTAACACTACCAGAAACTTCGCTGTTAAATCCAGTTGTTACTGACGAACTCATTATATTGAACGGGAACGCATAAGAAGATTTGACGTTACTATATCCTATTCCGTCTTCATAATCTCTACCATGGACGGTTTTAAAATATCTCTTTGTTTTTTGTAGTTCGTGAGGAATCGTAACATCTACACTATCTTTGAGTGGGATCATCTCGTCAGCAAAGAAAACCAAAACATTCTCTGGCACCTTTGTTGTTGAGGTGGAACCCGTTAAGTGAAATGGGCCAGCGGGGTAAAGAGCATTGTATGTAAAGTGAATATTTTTATTATCAGTAAAGTTGACACCACCTTTATAAACTTGATTTCTAATCGCCTCAAATTTATACGGGCTAGCCAATTTGCGCAATGCATAAGTTGAACCAGTGTATACTGTTTCGTCTTTCGCTATAAGTGTGCTGGCTGTTTGATTGTTGTCGTTAATTAATACTCTGCGCTGGGCCTCTCTTTCAATATTAACCCTAGTGTCGCCAGAAGAAATTACACTATTCTCTTCTCGATCTGCGCGCTCGTTCCACCATCTTGAATTTGTGTTTTCTTTATTTGAAAGCGGCCGGTGGCCCAATCTCCAGTTATAAGTAAGTTTGTTGATCCCCATTGCGGGAGCTTCCGTGCTCTCTTTTTTCTCAATAGTTGGGAATAGGGACTGATACTTATTGCGCTCTAAAACGTGGCTTTCTATTGTATTCAAAACATCGGGAACAAATTCAGAAGATGCGGGAACCAATTGAGAAATTATTTCTGATAATGCGTCATCGAACCACTTGTAATATGTGACGAACTTTTCAACATCGGAAACGGTAGTTACCCTTCTGAAAAATGCTTCTCGCAGTTTTTCCATCGCTTTGTAATTGCTGCGATATCGATTGACTGGCTCGCCAATTATATTATTGAAGTCAATTGCGCCGGCAAAAAATGTCAACATCTCTTCCGAAATCGCATTATACATACTTTTTTCAACAACGTAGAAGAAACTTGGTATATTTTCTGAGGGTCTAAATACCTTGTCATCATCAGAAAGAATCTGAATCATATCAGAGGATACTGGTCTTTCCGGATCAACAAACTTGAATGTGTTTGCCAGTCGTTTTTCAACAACTGCGGTTGTGGATGCTTTAAAGCCGTCGCCTTTGCCAGTATACTGATAACCGGAGGTCCTTCCAAGCCACCCAAATTCATTTCGTTCTGTCAGGGAGCCAGAACTGATATCTTTTACTTCAAAGTTGCCACCGGAATCAGAAGCAGTAACATTACTAAAGTTCCAGTTTAGAGCCAAAGTGTCTCGGTTTATTAAGTTATAGCCGACGTTGTTAGAATCCAGTGCAGATAGATCTTTATATGATCCAGAGACACCAACATTCTCTGGATCAACTGCATGCTGTTTAAGAACATTGTCTTCTATATATTTGGCCCAATATCTAATTCCGGAAAATAGAACATCTGTGTTATCAAGGACCGCTCCTGTAATGTTTGTTTTTCTTGCCCCGACATAAAGCCTCTTGGGCGAAGCTGATGCGCTATTGCCTATGGCCATTGTTATCGATGAAGTAACCTGAAAACTATCTTTAATTGTTCCCAGAGAGGCATTGTAGCCACTGAAAATAGCATCGTAAGTATAATTGGCGGATCCGGGTTCTCCGGAGCCCGTTATATTATCGGTAAAAGGATAATTGGATGGTTTAAGGCGAACAGAAATGTTCCAATCTTCATTGTCATATACATCAAAGAAAACGCTACTTGTTAATTCGGTAAACGGCTTTGGATCAATTGAAGATGACAGTCTGAAATAGGCATCTGTTGAATCGGGCCGCGTGCGGATCGCGTAAACTTGAAAGTTTGCGTCATCTGTCGCTCGAAAAGTTGTATCATTTCTCGCCGCGGCGCCCGTAGTTGCCAGATATGCACCGAACAAAGATGCTGTTTGGGGCCTTTCAACCGGATCTATAATATTATTATAACTTGGGAAAGTTATGTCTGCTTCAACCGTATATCCGTATTTGTTTTCAAATGCTTTTCGGTGTGCGTCTACTCCGCTGCCGGTAATATATTGTAATGCATCCGGGTTTGTCGAGGAACTGAATGAATAAATAACCGCAGTTGCGTTCCCCGTATGATTGAAATTTATATATTTGTTTGTAATTTGTGTTTGTTTCAGATTATTCTCCATTTTATATGTCTGGTTATCTGAATAAACATTTAATTTTATTAGCCTGTCATCTAAATTGAAACATCTAAAGACATTACTAATTGCCTTTTCTGTTCCCTTGCTCTTATAGATGTTGGCAAGGTTGTTGTATAGATTAAGGTAAATTAAGTTCTTGGCCTCATTTAGATCCGATTCAAAAAGTGTTTTTTGATCCCTATTTAAAAATTTCTCCAGCACACTTGAATCAATAAACAATTCAGGCATATACAAGCCGAGAGACTGAGGGAGGTGTTTGGCGAACGGCAACGGCGTGTATGACGCACTAGTATAAGTGGTGCTCTTGAAGGATGGCAGTGCATCAATTTGTAATGATAACTTATCAAAGTATGCACCAGCAATATGAGAAATTTTACGAAGATCTGACAACTGTTCATCTGCTTCTTCAATAACCCAGCTTGGCGCCAAGTTAACAAACATATTATTGTTCCCGGCATCATGGCCCGAGCCGCTATTTAATAAATCACTCTTAAGATTTTGCACGCTATTGTGATAGGAATATATAATTGGATCTCTATATTCCGTCGAAGCTGCCGAAGCTGAAACAATGGCAGAACCAGTATTCCGTGAATTTGAGCTATAGCCGGTCCAAACACCATTGCTGATCCTCCCAGAATAATCTAATACAGTGCTATCTGTGCTGGATGTTAATGTGATACCTTCGTTAAACTTGTAGTAAACCCCAAGGGTTGTATTAGAAATGTCTGTATTGGCGCCACCACGAACCTGATCTAGATAATGCCTTGCAATCTGATTCGAATTTCTTGCAACTTTCCAATATCTAAACTCATCTATGGAGCCACTTAATTTGCCGGATCCGACCGAAGCGCTGGGGGCACCTGGTGAAGCAGGACGAAGCATGCTTGCTGTCAGGAGGGCGCCAATGCGCCCCATCATATCTTTAGAATTTATCTCATTAAGTGTGGTGCTGCTTGCAGTCGCTTGGTTTAAAACACCATCAACATATAATTTTGTTAGGAAAGTGCTTCCGGTATTCTGAAGAACAATCGCATAATGGGCCCAATCAGAAAAAGAAGATGCCGAAAGTCCCAAGCCAAGAGAAGAGGTATATAAACCACTGGCGCCCGATTGTACGGTAAGAACAAGGGGGGATGTTGTGCCGGCGGCGGCGCCAAGAGGTATTGAACTGCTTAATTCAATTGTGACTCTTCCATAATCGGCACTACCGGAAGCAACGTTATTCCACATATCAAAGATAACTTGTTTGTCTGTCAAGGTTCTGGCTAGAGAGCCGGTCTTTATCCAAAATTCAATAGTGACGCCGTTATCGAAATCTGCTTTCAGATTTGAGGTTCTTGAGCCGGTAGCATAATCAGTAGGAAACCCCTCGGTTTGATAAATTGATGTATCGTATATGTTTGAATATTGAAACTTACTATTGTGGGGATTTGGAAAAGCGTCAGCTAAATTGGTGTAAGATGATGTATTTGGGCCACCATAAAATGTGATATATTCTAGTGTAGATGGTAAACCATAACCTTCCGCCTGGCTGCCATCTAGTGTGCCCCAGCCGCCCCCATCAGCTTCACTTATGGTGGCATAACCAGTCGTTCTCGGATAAAGGCCATCAAAAATATACTTTTCAATATCCAATAGGCCATTATAAAATTCATTTATTTCGGCATCAGAACCATCATAGGGATAATAATCATGAATTCTTTCAATAGCACTCTTATAATAAAGATATGCCGAACCATACTTAGCAAAATTCTGTGGTTTTGAATAATCAACTTGAGGAACAAAGGCTTCTTGTTTGGCCCTAATCGCTTCAATATTTCTGCCTGATTCTGCATCTGTAAACGCATCTTTCTCTGTAGTGTCAGAAAGATAGTTTTTTACTTTATCGGTGGAACCAAAAAGCTTTTTAATACTCATAATCTTCTACTCGGAACTTGAATGCTTGACTTTGTTCTTTCCAAGAATTTAACTCTGCATCATAAAATGAGAATTTAAATGCATATGCGTAACCGGGTTCTAACAGATTCATATCAAAATCAAAATAGTTGCCAGAAACATCATATGACAATCCGGTTTGGAAATCAGATCCGGTGCCATATGTCACCGCATCAAAAGCATCCATAATTCTAAAAACCCTATAAGATGCGCTGATAATGGTCGTACCTTCGGGAGTTGCATTTGCAACTGTATAAATTGTGGGAGACCAGTTCTTGTTTCTAATAAACAAATTTAGTCTTGCCGTTTCATCTCTACGATATTTGGATCGCAGATTTGTAATATCCAAATAATACGTCGGTTTTGAGATTGTTTGTGCTGCTTTTAATATTATCGGTTCAATTGTGCCTGTCATATATTCTATGCCCCCGCTGTGCCAAATATCGTAAAGCGTGGAAGCTGTAGTTGCCGAGGCGCCAGATATTGCAACAGACGCGGTATAAATACCTGTTGATTTATAGCCACCGGTGATGTTGTTGTTGCCGTCATATAAAGTTAGCTTTGATCCTGATGGAGAGGAATTGTCTCCGGATCCGGAATATAAGCTTACCAGTATATTTCCAGTACTGGCGCCAGGAATATTTGTGAGGCGCCCTCTAACATAGTTATAAAGATAAATTGTGTTTAAATTGTCGGCCGCAGGGGCTAACGAGCTACTGTAATAAAAGTTCCCCCTATCGTCTCTCTTTGTAGAATTCCATCGCGCCTCAATAACTGGTCTTTTGAAAAAGTATTGAGATGTGTGAGAGAAGAAGCGTTTTGTGTAATAAGATTTCGTTGAACCTTCCGTATTATCAATAACGCTTCCACTATTTTCTCCAGTTGAACTTGAAAAATATGCTTCATAGCTGGAAGAAAGACGCACACTGATGCCATTATTGGTATAGGCACTCTCGACCCACTGTTCTACAAGTGGGGTAATATCAATTTCTAAATCTTCTAATCCGGTGGTAAACGATTGACTATAAAGTGGTTCGCCGGCGCTGGAAAGATAGGTTCCACCTGCTGTCGTCCATTTTGCTGTACTTGATGCGCTCAACCAGTTCGCACCGGTGTTTCCACGAGTAACGTCCTTATAATTTTCTAAATCAAGGCCCACGCCTTCTTCCCATGATTGTGATACTGCTTGAACTATTAATTTATAATCTCGCGGAACTGTTTTAGAATGTTTTGCGTTATACATTCGTAAGTAAAAGCTTACACTACCAGATGCAGGAATCGTTCCATTGGTTCTGTCTGTCGTAATATTGGGTATGGGAAATTCAAGAAGAACTCTAGAAAGTTCTTGAGAACTTGTTGATTGTCTTGCATATATGGAAAATACCTCAAGAACATCGGCGGCGCCCATATTTGCACCAGTACCCCTCGTTTGTAAATCGGGCTGGAACGCATTTACTATTGTTGTATCTTTGCTACTGGTATAATGTTTTAAGCCCATTACCTGATCTTTCCTTTGATATCCGTTGCTGGGAATTTAACTTCTAATATCACATTAGCAGGAGTTATTAAATAACTTCCGTCTGGAGACAAATTTGCATTAATATCAAACTGTGTGCCCGAATATTGAGAACTATTTTTGCTGACGATCTTAACCTTGGACACATCAAGGATCCCTTTCACATCTTTGAGAACTTTATATAAGTCACTGATGTATAGTGGTTCACCAATATAAAATCTTGTTTTAAAATGTTCTTTAAGGGCCATATTGGCAGCATTTAATAAAGAAAATTTGTCAATTCCTTCTGACGGTTTTATTATATATTCGACTCCGATGTTAGCGATAAAGGCATCTAAAATATCAATCGTATCATTAATCATCCTAAAATCATTAAGCCAAGTTTTTAAATTTATTTTAATTGTAGAATTAGTTGTTACAAGTTTGCCAAATCTATTCTCTGAAATTACATACATATTTAGATTTCTTTTTGCAGAATCTGGGTCGCGTTGGACAGAACATCTAGATATGGCGCCAAATTTGGCCGGCATCCTGTATGCAACATTTTCATAATCTGCCTGTGTTACTGCCCGATTCTGTGTGGGGAAAGTATCAAATACTCGTGTCTTCAGTTCGGTCGAAGTTGGGTTTGAAACATTGCCAACTATTGGCTCTTCGTTATTAACCTCCAAAGAGTCGATAACGGAATTAACTGTGGTGCCCGCCAAAGCTTGTCTTTCTTTGAAATTAAATTTACCAGACGAAACCTTAGATACGGCGCCAACACCCGCATTAGAATTGGTTGGATTGGTCACCCTATAAAGAACTGTTAAGGTCGTGTCGGAGGGAACAATCCCAAAGTTCTCATTTTTGGATAGCTGGGTTGGATCAAATGTGGTGCTTGTCACATAATCCTTTCCAAATATGTCCAAAGCGACCTTCTGCGGATCTGCAACCACATTTGATGAACCAGCTTTGCCGCTTCCAAATTGTAAATACGTGTTATTGCGATCTCTATCAACAACAAATTTTCTAGAGACCAAATATGGTTTTAAAATCGATGGGACATTATCGTTCTTAAAATTATTATTAGTTATTTCTTTATATACAATGTCTTGGGATAAATAATCTACTTCAAAATATTCGTTGCCCTGAGAATCAATAACTGAAATGACTTCTGATATGTTGGGGGTCGATAATTTAGTTCTTTTAAATCTTTCGTAAACACCAATTTTAATATCTTCTCTGCCAAATCGCCCAGACACAACATTACCATATGCCTTAATTGCATAATGTGTGGGGGCGCCCGTTGAAGAATTGATCTTTGCAGCAATAACAGCGTTCTTAGGATCTGCAAAATCTACATTTTCAATTAATACAAAATTTAATCCTATACTTGAAGTAAAGCGAGAACCTCTTTTAAGAATAGGAACATAGTTAGTGTCTGGTCCAAGTCCCGCGCTTGAAGCGGGAACCAGAATATAAAGCGCTACCTTTCCATAAGTTGAGGGTCGGCCCGTGTATTTATATCCGAGAGCTTTACCATGTCTTACAATATTATTATATTGATATGCTGTATCTAAAAACGTCTCATTTACATTGTAATCTAAATAAAATGAAAGTTGATCTCCGACATAGGCCACAGCATCCACCATCAGGGCCCCGAAAGAAGCCTCGCTAAAATCTTGGAATGTGTCTGGATATAATCTTTCTGCTATCTGCAATAAGTCTTTTCGTATACTTTGAAATTCTCTGTGCGTATAGTTAATCGGGACTATCTTTTTTTGTTCATCTGCCATTGAAAACCCTCAAATTTTAAATAGTAAACTCTAATAAATCTTTTACACCAATATTTGGAATTGAATAATTGATCGTAATGCCCAAAGTGTTTGTATCAATACTAGTTTGGTCAAAAGAAACATTATTTATTTTAACATGTGGTAAATATTTGTGTGTTTGATCTCTTATCGTAAAATCAATTTCAGCAAAAAAATTCGTATTACCAAAATTTTCAAACATATATCGTTGTAAACCTGCACCAAATTCCGGATTCATCACCCTCTCGCCTGGCATTGTCAACAAAAGCATTTTAAGATTTTGCTTGATCATTCTCCTGAGACTTTTTATCATTACAAAGCCATCGCCAGAATCAGGCGCAAGGGGAAGAGCTACTGCTAAAGAGGACATTTTATTATATTACCTTATTTATAATTATACCTTACTTGTAATTAGTGTCAATCTTCGTGATCACATAAATCTCCGTTAGCATTAAACGGATTAGAGCGTAATTTCCTTCTTCGCCACCAAGGGAGGATCCTTTGGCCCGGAGATGGGAATATATTTCCCTTCAATTTGTTCATAAAAACTTGACCTGGGCCGTATTTAGATCCCCCAATTTCTGCTGGGCTGAAATCTCTTGAATTATAATAATTTCTAAACTGGCGCTTTATTAATCGTTTTGAATTTCTAAGTAAAACCTGATCCCAATTATCCCATTCCCTCACAAAAAGTCCCCCCAATCCGGGTGCCCTATCTTTTACACTAGCCCAGCCTTCGTTTCCCCACACCGATACATCTTCAACATAGCCATCACCATCCAAATCAACATTTGCGAATCGACCTGGTTTTTCGTTTTTCCTAAAGTCCGAATAATTGCCGAGATTCGGTGTGGTTTCCCCGTCGCCAACTGTTACCTCTCCAATAGATGGTAGAAATGCCATATCATTATAAATTGCCGCTATTGAAGAAAGCTTGGTCAAGGAGAAAATATATTTTACAACTAATTTAAATCTATCATCATTCTTCAGGTGTTTAACGAGACAAAGCAATAATTTGCTATTGCGACCCAAAGATTCAAATTCTCCAATTGTTAAATCAAGCGAATCAATTTCTACTTCTGTTAGTGTGTATTTCCTATTATCAATTACTATTGAAAAAAGCAAACCATAACGAACGCCCAATTCTCCAGTTAGTCCAGTTACATTGCCATCTTCATCTTCAACAAGTTCAAGATCGCCAGGATAAACATCTGAAATATTTAAAGTCGATTCATTTTCTCTAATTAGTTCCTGCCCCTCTGTCGGATTATATTTTTTACCATTAATACTTATATATTTTTCTATAACAAATGGCTGTTCTGTAGAATCACTCCAGTCCGTATAGGGGTATTCTGAAACATCACCACAGGTCACTTCTGTCATGTGAGCCATCGGAAGTAATACATCGTGTGCTTCTTCATCTGAGTGATATTCGCCGGCCATGTACATGGCGTCACCAGTTTGTTCGTCAATATATACGTGGTAAGGGCCTATATATTCATCGCCAAGCAAATATTCATCACTTGTATTTATATCTTCTAGAATTACAAATTCGTTACCGGATGTGTAATGTTCATCCCCAGAATCAGGAAGATCGGGATATTTTGGTACGATATCTTGGTCAACGGTCAATTGGCTTCCCTGAGCAAGTCTCTCAAGTAAATAATAATCCAAATCATAAATTTCTGGTCCCATATCGGCGGCGTCAAGATTTTTAACAAATATTTCTCCCATATAGTTTAATTGCTCTACGACAAGTTCTTTAAGAATAAACTTTGCATCTTCTTCCGTGTATCTAACTGCTTTTAGATTCTCATCTGACTTATAGTTTTTAAAGAAGGCCCTGTCTGTTGCGCCATCTTCTTTTGCATTCGTAAAAGCATCTCTCGTGGGAAATTCATAATCTTCCTGCATGTTGTTTAGATTTTTAAGAGCCCTTAAGACAGCGGGGGTGGGTTCAATATCCTGAGATTCTACACGGCGGCCGTACATTTGAACTGCTTGTTCTAAGAAAGAATACCAAAACTCTTCGTCTTTGAAAGTATTAAACCTCTCTCCAAAGTCAGGTTGGGCGTCTTTAAAGCCCTCTTCCATATTTTCAACAATATAAGCAGCATAGGTAGAGCTAAACACTTCTGTAAATCTGGGATAGAACATGCTAAAAGTTGCCAGCGATTTCAACATATGTACACTGACATAAATTCTTATGGCCGCTATAATTAATCCCTGCATTCCAGATGCTGCGCTGCGATCTAAGATTCTATTATACGGAGCTTCTAGAGCACAATCGGGATCTTGTTGTAGCCTGTCATCTTCGGGCATATTACTATACACCTCATTTACCATATCTTGAATATCACCAAAATTGACCAAATCAGTGAGTTGAGGCTTACAGGGGCTTAAATCCGGAAACATTGATTTAGCAAATCCCAGCCAACCCTTATTTTGGTGTGGCTTCATATAAATAGCGGGTCTTTTATAGCTTCCTCCGTATATGTCTGGATCAAGATAAAAGATTCTATTTTTTTCTTCGCCCACTCTGCGTTGCATTGCGCTGACACCAAGGATCATATCTCTGTTTCTAATCTTTCTGAGTTCTCCATCTTTCGGATCTCTAACCTCTGCATCTCCATATTCGGTGCCGCCCGGGGATTCTGTTTGTCCATCATCAACGACATATTCTGCATCCTCTGCAACCAGATCATCAAATTGTGCTCCATATTCAAACGCCTTCTCATTCGCCGCAATTTCTTTAAGGAACTTACCCATAAACTTGGACATAAAACTATCATAGTAGCTTTTGAGGGTGCCGGTATCAGGCGAAGTTCCAAAGACATTAATTATGTCTTTAAGAAGGTAAACCTGCGGAGGTATGGATTTGTGTGATTCAAACGACGATAGGAATTCAGTATATTCACTTAAATCTTCAACATCAACCAACGTATCGTCGGTAGCTAAAAATTCATATGCTTCGTCCTCGATTACTGATATTCCTCTATTCTTTTTCTTTGCGTCCTCTCTTAATTGTGGATCCATAATCCAAGCCATGAGGCTCATGTCCACATCGGCTTTCTGGTTTATTCTATCAATAATTTTAATTCTTATATTATCAGAAAGTATATTTTTAATACCATCGTAGTCGCCGCGAAATTCTGCTTGATGATATTCTAGATCTGAAAAATATGCTTCGATTCTAAATCCATATGAAAATTCGGACTGCGACGACATAGTGGGAACTTGAACTTTTGTTACAGTCGGCGGCCAAGATGAAAAATCAAAAGTTTTAGGCGACATTCCTTTCGCATTATCCTCAAAATTTAACATTAAATCGGGTTTTTTCTTGCGACCTTTTTCTATAAATGTCACCATTTCTGTATCACCGTCAACTTCAATTTCAACGTTATATCCAAAATCTGGTAATATCGCCACATTTCCCCAATTACGCTTCCTTAACTCAAGAAAATCAAAACTTTTCTCGGTCACGATATCATCCTGCCAATCATTGGTTGATTCAAACTCAACATCGATGGAATTCATTGTGGCCGCCATATACTCTGCAACAAATTGAGGGAATGCTCCGCGTTGGCGCTGAATTATGGGAGCACCAGAAATCATATTAATAACAGGAGTTAAAAGAGTTATTCCCAATTCTTTAAAAACATCGCCCACATCGCTGAGGGTTGGGACACCATCTATACCTAAATCAATTTTTATCTCTGGATCGTAAGTGACGTTAAAGTCTGTATATTTTCTACGATTATTTGCTTTTCTATAATGGGCGGTGACGGGGTTTCCCATGGTGTCCGATAGGGTCATATTAACAAGTCCCCAATTTGGTTCGCGAGGGCCATTTCCAAGCATATCAACCGAATATTGAACTTTTAATGCCTCCAGCGCGCTACTCAATGATTCTGTATGCGCCTCAATCGATTCCTCTGGCTCAAATGGGAGTAGCCCGTTATCACAACCCGGATCGGATATTAACTGCGGCATGTCCGGAATGATTGGTCTAGATAAAGCAGCCAGGTCGTCAATGACCGCCTGTCTGTCACACAATTTCTGAATTTGTTCAGGTGTGGCCCTTCCTTCTAACAATTGGAATCTTAAATCACAAAATTGTTCTATTTGTTCCGGCGTAAGACAAAGGCTTGGATTTGCTGGAACCAATTCATTTTCTGGTAATGCGGCTGTAAATTCTCGCAAATCGGATCTAAAGGATGCCGGCATTAAATTACCCATATTTTTAAACATAGTACCAATAGACTGCCGACTAGATAGTGAGACACCATATTGAGGATATTCAAACTCAATCAACCCCTCGACAACAGCAAGAAATGCGTCAGACGGCTCTCCCAAAAATGCTTCTGTTATTTCTTTTCTAGTCGAGGCCGAGGAGATATCGGCTGTAAAATTGTTTAATGCCTCGGTATCGGCAAAAGCTTCACCGCCGACGCCGAATACAGCAAACATTTCGGCAATAGTCGCGTCAACTGTTTCATCATCAACATCGTCACCACAAATTGCATCTTTAATCGCTTCTCTTATAGTGTTGTTGGGCGAAAGGGCCGCCACAGCTACGGCGCCGGCGACTTCTAATGCTTTACAAACTGCATCGGCAATTATTTCACACAACTTTTTCATTACTAGTTCTATAATTTCGTAATAAGCTTGCTCCATTGCCTCTTTCGCAGCGTCTATTAGTGTCTGGATGGGGTTTTTCCAAAATGGCGTTCCGAGGAGAAGAGCCTTAAATTGGGGAAACGTAAGCTCTTTCCCACATATAAAGGGTATTTCTAAATCTTGGATGAAATCCATAAAACTGGGATTAAAAAGAGGCATTGTGGGACAAGCAACAGCAGTCAACATATTAGCTATAAGTTGGGCGCCCGGAAATTTATTTAACTGATCAACCAATTCTAGTTCTCTGTCCTTGAATAGCTCAAGAATTGATTTAATATACAATTGCAAAATTGAATTTGAATTTAACTCTTCGGTTTCTCCACCAGCAATAGTTTCTACAATGCTGCCCGTGGCAGTTGGGGCCAACGTACTGGTGTTTTCTTGCCGGCGTTCTTCATATTCTGCTGGTGTCTGATAATAGTAATCGTCGGGAACCATGTTTTCGTTTTCTTTGTCAATCGCCTCTTGATCGGCCATTAGTGTTTCCATAGAAACTGTGGGGTAATTACCTACTACATCATCCGACGCTTGGCCTATTGCGGAGCCGGCATCAGAAATAATATCGCCGCTTTGAATTTTTTGGTTAACTAATTCATCCAGCGCGATCTGATCTTCTGGTGGCAAAAAGCTATATAAGGCACCAAAATTTTGAATACTCATTGCCTCCAAGGCTGCTTCAAGAATGGCGGCTAAGCCCTCTTCAAGAGAAAGGCCGGCCATTAAACATTCAATGGCCTCGGTTAAAAGATCTAAAAGGCCACAAACCTTAAGATCGTCCAACATCAAACGTAAGTCAATTTTTGCCATACCCGATGAAATATCGCGAGCCATACCACCTAAACTTGCGTCATTTCTGGCACACCATCTCACAAATGCATTTTCATCAAATTCCATTTCTTCAAATGCTTGCGCCATGGCTAGTTGTGCGATGGTCTCCTCTGAGTTCATCTCTGCCATATAATCTTCTGCTTCTCTGGGATCACACATACACAAATTCTTGTGAAACTGGTAAGCTATCGCGTCACCAATTCCAAAAGCTACGTCAAGTATATCTTGGCCCAATTCTTTTCCTTCGCTGATAAGCGCTTCGCCAACACAACTAAGGCCCGTTTCGTCATAAACATACTCACCCGTTTCATATATTTCGGGATGTGTATACTTTTTAACAAACTCTATCCAGTCCAATGGGTCTCTTGCCGCTAAATCAACGTCCATCTCATCCAAGTGAGCAAAATAAGCTAGCGCCGTCTCGTCGCTCCATGCAGCCCGGCTCCTCAAATTTTCGAGACCTTCGATAAATACTATTGGATCGTTGGGGCATGCCGCTGTCCAAATTATAAGTTTTTTAATCCTGTATCTATCATCAAATGTAAATTCCATTTTATATACTTTTTCTTTGAGCCAATTCGGGCCGCCTATATATGGAATTGCATATCCCTTAGAATTAAGAAAGTTTTCTAATTCTGGAAGAAGCTCTGCCGTTATAGATCTGCCAAGCAGCCCATAATCACCATAATCTTCTAAATTAAAAAGGGTATCATCATACGCTTTTAGAAATGAAAACGAATTATCCTGCCACTGCATAACCTTATAATGTCGGCTATATAAATGAAGCCCCTTTCTAATCTTCAGTAATAAGGGTTCCAACTTATCTGTAAAATAAGTGACCACTATATCGGTGGGCTCTTCTTCTAAGTCGTCGTCTTCTAATTCTGCTTCTGGAATCTCCTCCATAACATCAAAAGGAACAGAATAAAGAAGTTTTAATCTAGATTTAGGACGCATATCCAGATACCAATCTGAATATTCAATTCCCGCTTTTGCCATATATATAGAATTGGTAGATTTATCTTTATTATAAGCTTCCAGCAATGAGTTAATTGCTGGATCTTCGTATTGTTCAAAAATTATTTTTAGTGCATCCCACGCCTCTTCTTCGGTTGCGCCTTCGGGGGCGCCAGTAGTTGTTTCTGGGGTTGTAAGTGTGATTTGATATTTACAATTCTTTTTGTTCAAAAAAGGATCTATTATTTTTCTTTTGTGCCACAGAGGTACGATTGCATATGGGTCTGGGGTGCAGCCACTATAACATTCTTCTACTACTATGGGAAGATCATCACATACATCGATCATCCCATCGCCATTTGTATCCTGATACGGTAAAAATTTAGATTTAGCCATTATGTATTATATCCTTTTAATAATTAAGTTGCACTTACGTTTCTGCTTCTGAGGAGCCATGTCGCGTCTTCGGACAAATAATGTGTATGAATGCCCATACCGCGAATTCTCGCCCCCATACAGGGATCGTCTACAAAAACAGCTAACGCCGTTTGGGCGGCGCCGCAGGTTGCCGCAACAGTCGAATAGTATGGATGAGTCGCCGCGAGGGCGCCAAATGCTGGGCCCATAATCTTAGACATTTTGCTTATAGTATCCATAATATCATCAAACATATCCAGAACATCTGTCATGCATCCTAACATATTGTTGCCCTTAACCACTCCTTGTAAATGAGGGAACCACCGGCGCCGAAGAAGCATTGCTCCGGGATACCATATTGGCGTATCGATGATAGCATTGCCGGCAAGTAACTCAATCCTGCCACCATATGGAATTTTTCCACCCCGACTATTGAGTTCTCGTCGGCCCTTGCCCAAGTTCCTGTACCCGCGGGCTCCGGAGGTGACAAGTTTAATATCGTACCTACCAATAATTCTAACTTTGTCTGCTTTCATTGCAATTGCCGAAAGGGCTACCTCGTCTTTGGGATCAGTATTTCTTTTATCAATGCCAAAGTAGTGGTCTACTTTCGTAAAACGACTTATATAAATTCTAGCTGCATCGTTAGGAAAGCTATTCCCTACAATCATCCCATCACGAGGGCCTTCACCACCATGCGCCGAGGCCATTCTTCCTACAACAATATCAATTGTTTCTGAGTCGGCGCCCACCATCCCCATTCCGCTAGTAATACTGCCTGGCATGTCACCAGGATAAAAGTAAATGCTATTGTTGCCGACGACCTTGGTGCCTTTTTGTCCAAGGAAGTTAACCTTGGGCCTTTCGACTTCAGTGTTACCTAAACCGGCAACTAATTTTCGAACCTTCCCGCCGGCGCTTAAAGTTTCTTCTGGTATTTCGGGAGCAGTTGAGGTAAGACCATCACAGTCTTTAAAGCCAACTCTATCCAATATTTTTGTCTTTACTGCCATTTTGTTTTCTCCTTAGTGTTCAAATTTATAAATCGGCGGTGGTATGTAGCGTTCACGCGTTTAAGGTTCCATCTGGTTCTATACCATCAATATTCTCGCCGCCCGTAGGGGCGCTGGGGGCAGGCTTCGCCAAATATTCCTGGCCACATGGCAATATTGTTTTAATATATGGCTTTGGATCAACCGGATTGCCGTCTGCCCAAAGTTCAAAATGTAAATGAGGTCCAGTGGTACAGGTGCCAGTGTTGCCGGTTAAACCTACTAAATCGCCGGCGAAGACCTCGGCGCCGACCTCAACACCGATTTCGAGAAGATGAAATGATTTTGTTTTATAGGACTTTCCATCTTCTGAAACATGGTCGATCTCCAAAAGATTGCCGCCGCAACTAGTCATGACCGTCGCTTTTACTGTTCCGTCTGCGGCGGCATATAATGGAGTTCCTGTCTGGGCACTCATGTCTACCCCCTGATGGAAGGACCTTTTTCCGGCGTCGGCTGAGCCGAAATCAGGAAGGATGCGCCACCCAAACTCTCCAGAAGCCGCGGGGGCACCGAGAGGATGAATGAGATAAAACTCTGTATTATCTTCATCACACACGCTAGCATCAGGTGCATAATCTGTTGGATCGGTAATAAATCCCCCGCCACCTTCAAATAATGAGGAAAGGGAGCCCCCACCCCTTACGTGTCTTGAGTTCGACCCGTCAGCGCACTGATGTAAGGCGTCCCCAAACTGTAAATCAAATGGCGAATTATCAGTGCCGGGTCTCAAAGAAACATTCCAAATATCATCTGGCTTTGGCATATTTCCACCCATTGTTGTAATAAAAGTTGTATGTAATGCAATTGCCATATTGTTCGTTTCCTCTTCTTCTGAGAAATCCGGATTTTGCGGATTTGGCAAAAAACTATGTGGTGAGTTTGGGCCCAATATCCTTGCTCGAAAGCTGATTCTTGTAGGGCCCGCAGGCATCTGGGAGCCGGCCTCTCTTGTCTTGAAAGAACTTTGAAGTGCCGCGGACTCATGATATGATAGTTTTTGACCGGGAGTTAAAACTACCGCTTGAAAAATATTATTCTTTTGATAGACGCTGCGTTTATCTTTTTTTTTAAAAACAAGGTTAACGGCTTCTTTCGGATCTGTTAATGTTGACCAATCAATAGCCATTTATTTTCCCTCTTTGTTTTAACATTTTAACCTGGCATTCGCATTGGCGTGTGAAGTATATTCTCCTATGGTATTTACTGTAGGATTATGTTTGGAGTAACAGTCGCCATCGCATCCACCTGGCTTTTCGCCTTCATAGAAATCACGAATATTAAAATCTCCTCCATAGCCATATTTTTCTTGATATGCGTCCACTCGGGAGGCCGGAAGAAAGGTAGTACCATATAAATCGGATTGTGAATTATAACTCGCATTACCCTGGCTTAGATAAAATTTTTGTACATATGTCATTTGTTCTACGGCGCTCATTTCATATAATGCGGCTGTAGTGGTACCTAGACCAGTAGCAGTAGATGGCATAAATTGAATCATTCCAACAGCACAATTGGCCACGGCGTCAGCAGTGGTGGAATAGTCTGCTTTGCAAACTGTATTTATAATGCTAGATTGAAACCCGCTCTCCATAGCCATCTGGTTGGCCACATAAGCCGGATCTGTTCCCATCGCATTCCCTACATCTACTATCTTTTCGGCCAGATCCATTGACATTTCACCGAGACCTTCATATGCCGCATAAATCTCTTCAGCACCCCGATTGGGGCCGGTATAAGAACAATCGGATCCGCCGCCGACATAGCCCGGTGTCTCCGAGTCAAATAATGAGGAAAGGGAGCCCCCACCCCTTACGTGTCTTGAGTTCGACCCGTCAGAGCACTGCTCTAAGGCATCTCCAAACTGTAAATTAAAAGGCGCATCGTCGGCGCCGCCCCTTAAAGAAACATTCCAAACATCATCTGGCTTTGGCATATTTCCGCCTGTTGTTGTAATAAAAGTTGTGTGTAGTGCAATTATGCGTGCTGTGGCTTCCGGATCCTCTGCGAAATCCGGATTCTGTGGTTCTGGCAAAAAATTATGTGGCGAGTTTGGACCCAATATCCTTGCTCGAAAACCGATTCTTGTAGGGCCCGCGGGCATCTGGGAGCCGGCCTCCCTGTCCTTAAAAGAATTTTGAAGTGCTGCGGACTCATGATATGATAGTTTTTGACCGGGAGTTAAAACTACCGCTTGAAAAATGTTGTTATTTTGATAAGCGTCATATGTATCGTCTTGTTTAAAAATAAGATTAATAGCTTCTTTCGGATCTGTTAATACTGACCAATCAATAGCCATTTATGCATCCCCCTGAATCAAGTCGAATAAATCATTCTTATCTTCTTCCGTAAGTCCCACTTGTTGTGTTTGTCCCTTTTGTCGCAAACCAATTAACTTAACCAGTTGTTCGTTGGAACGCTGCATCGTTTCAATATGCTTGGCAGCCACGGGGCTTAAATACTTGTTCTGTTCTGAGTCCTTTGCAATCTGGTTGGCAATCTCATTTAAAAACTCTCTCGCAACTTTTCTATCGTCGCGAATATTATCGAGCGCTTCATCGATTAGGGTTTCTAAATCCTTTCTACTCATATTGTACCTTCTTCCCAATCTTGTTTGAAATTATAATATCTCTTACGAAACTTCTTAAGCGAGTTAACGATCTGTTTTGTATTGAGTCCAGTAATCTCTCGAAGATATAAATAAATAGCTTTCTTATTAAAAATTTCTATTTCTTCTTTTGATTCAAAAAGTATTATGATAGCCTGATAAACTTTCAAGTCATTGTCTTTCATTTGCGACGAGTCCCAAGATTGTATTTCAACATAAAATGATTGCCAAAATTCGTCGTGTTCTCGCTCGGTAATGTATGACTCACTAGTGGATAAATATTTTTCTTCGTATGCTTTCGGTATGTTGGCATAATCAACCTCTCTTGCATTTCTTTTTTGTTGTCGCTTAACTTTGTGGATAAACCAATTTTTTGTTATAACGCTAAAATAAGAAAAGGCTTTCGAGCCTCTACTTGGATCGTATTTTTCTAATATGGTCATCAACCATATTTTACACTCATCGCGCAAACTATCGATATTGGGTAGGTTCGTAAACTTATAAGTAAAAACTATCTTGTCTACCATCTCATTAAAAGCGGGCTCAATATAATCAACATATAGCTCTGTTCGTTCTTTTATACAATCGGTTTTGGTATATTGTATAATAGCTTCTTCGTGCTTTATAGTAAAATAGTGATTCTTATTGCGCCCCTTCCGCGATCTCTTCTTCTTCATCATGATCAACAATATCGGCCTCCTCCTCTTCAGTTAATTCGTATATATACTCAAATGTTTCTAGCTGTTCGTTAAATGATATGGCATGATCCAAAAGGTTTTGTAAGGTTTGATCACCATAATACATTTCTAATTCGTATAAAGTTTTTAAATGTTTGGCAAAGCTATCAACCATTTGCTGTAAGTCACCCAACTCTTCGGAGACGAACAGCAACCTAGCAATTGCTGAACGGGCGTATACAAATATTCCAATGTTAAATATAACCGATAAGGTTAGCGTTGCTGACAATATAATTTCAAGTCGGCTCATAATTTTCTCTTTTCTCGTCCTGTTTTTGTTGTTCTAATATTTCTCTATTTGCTTCGATATATTCTTTTGTGGTCTGTCCAACTTTCTTGTCGTCTTCTACTTCGTTATTCTTTGCTACGTGTGGAACAGAAACAAGTTTCTTAATTTCGTTGTGTCCGCATTTAACACAGCCTTCTTGTGTTTCTGACCAAGAATGTATTACAGTGAACTCTTCATTACACAAAAAACAAGAATATCTGTATCTAGGCACTTATTCTACCATATTAGTCAAATCTTCTTCTGTAATCTTCTGGTTATTTGACACCCTTACGGTTGGAGGATTTTTGACCACAAGACCATCTTCAGTAAGATATAGTTCGAAATTCTTTAGAATTGGAACAATGTCTAGCTGATTTAATAGCGACTCCTGTAGTGCCATCATAACGGCGCCAAGGGCCTGATTAGATAATTTCATTGTTTCTGTGTGTGTTTCACTCATTTTTACTCCTTTTTAGCAAAATGTTAGTTGTGGAATATTCATCTATTCTATCAAAAAATTTTAATTCTGTGCAGTGTTGTTGTCCAATAACTTTCTTATTTTTATAATCAGAGCCCACTACAATAATAGAGGCGCCACTTAGTAAAATCTGTGTCTCAAGCTCGGAGTCTATATCAAAACTAACAACTTCATCAATATATCTTATAGAATTTAACATCTCTATTCTATCTTCTAAGTTGTTAATTGGTCGTGACTCGCCCTTGGATGCCCTTACTCTGTCATCGGTATCTACACCAACAACCAAATAATCACCAAGAGATTTGGCATATTTAAAAAGCTCGATATGTCCGCGATGTAATATATCAAAACAACCATTCGTCCAAACTGTCATCGTATTGTATTGACCCCTTTTTGCTGAACAACCAGTGTCGCACATTCATTCGCGAATTTTATTGAATCATATATGCTTTCATCTATTAAATATTTAAACACAAGAGCAGCCAAAAATGTGTCGCCGGCACCGGTTAAATCTTTTATTTCAACATTGCTTACCGGAAACTCTCTTTGCCTATAGGAACATCCCTTTGAGCCGAGGGTAATAATGAGTTTGTCCTGTAAAGTCTTATTGTTTTTTATTACGTGTTTTGTTCTGTTATGTTCAGCTTTATTAATTTTTATATAGGTTACGCTTTCTGCCCATGGTCCTAAAATTTTCTTTGTATCCAAAAATGTCAAAGGGTGACTTTTTCCTATATAGAAAATATCCTCTTCAGTTAAAAATCCCTTATCATAATCGGAGATTATTACAGCACTATAATCACTAAATTTTATTTTTTCTATTTCCTCTATTCTTTCAACTCGATCTTCGCCGGAATCGACGCGAACAAACATGTGATTTGTTCGTTCGTCAACATATCGAGTTTTTATAATTTCTGTCTTGTTGGTAATCAATTCGGTTTCAAAGGTTTTTAGTGATAATAAATTTTCATAAACATTGCCAGCCATTCCTTTATTTTTTCTAGAACACATAGGAACAAAAACGGGCACAGGGCCAGCGGGGGCCAACCTATCGCATCTCCCATAAACAAAAATATCTTTACAACTATCACCAATAACAAGAACCTTCATCTTATGCCGCCTTTACAATATCGCAAATATGATCAATTTCTTCGTTAGTTAATTCTGGATAATTTGGCAAGAAAAACCCACAAGAATGGATCCAATTGCTTACAGTACAATCAAAAAATCCATATCTATCAGTCCAAAACGGATGGGTGCCTAAATTACCAGCGCTAAAAAGTCTTGTTTCGATTCCGTTTTCAACTAATGAGTTGATGATGCTTTTGCGATGTGGCTTGCTTCTTGCAAGCGCCCCAAAAGAAATTGATACTGGAAAATTGTTTCCCCATTCTTGATATTTTATTACGCCTTTTAAATTGTTCGCATAACGAATATGATTTTCATTGCGTCGTTTTGCTGCCCATTCCGCCTTGTCAACCTGTCTTAAACCAAGAAATGCTTGCAAATCAGTAGATCTCAAATTAAATCCCGGCACGAAGAAAGCAAATGGCTTATGAAAATCATCAATGCCATATTTTCTAACCAACCGATCATATGATTCCTTTTTCAAATCTTTGCCCCACCCATGGCTTCTTAGCATCAGAAGCATATCATATAGTTCAGGATCATCAGTATTAACCATTCCACCTTCAATTGTAGAAAGCTGGTGGCCAAAGTAGAAAGAGAACGATGACATATCGCCAATAGTCCCAACCTTGCTACCATCCTCATATGCCGCTCCCAGAGCCGCACAGGCGTCCTCTAGTAGTGTAAAATTGTATTTGGACTTCAGTTCCAATAACCTTTTTTTATAGTGTGGAACGCCCAAAACTTGCACAAATATAACAGCGTCGGGGCGCTCTCTTTTGCATACTTCTTCAAGCTGATCGAGGTCCATTCCAAACGTATTAATATCTGCTCCAACCATAATTGGCTGTAAACCAAATTGAATGGCGGGAGCGATGGTAGTGACCCAACCAACGGAGGGGACAACAATCTTCTTGTTCTTAATTCTGCCGGCTTGCATTGCAGCGTAAATCATAAGCAAATTTGCAGAAGAACCAGAATTGTTGAAGACGGCGTGCTTGGTGCCAATAAAGCTTGCCCAAGCATCTTCTACTTGCCATGTTAGTTGTCCCTTTGTTAATCTTGGGTAAGATTTAAGCCAGTCGCACAGTGCGTCAATGTCTGCATCATTAATTGTTTCTTTGGCTAATGGATATGTAATCTCCATAACTTTCTCCTTTATAAATAAATTCCCTCATAGGGGGTACCATTTTTGTCTCTATCCGACAATATTGGATTTTGAATTGGCCAACATACATTTATTTTTGGATCATCCCAGGCAACAGTGACCTGATGTTCTGGTCCCTTATATTCTTCTGACCACTTATAATAAAATACACACCTATCCGATAAGCACAAATGCGCGTTAACGCACCCTTTCGGTACAATTATAACACTAGGATCTCTATCGGACACAACATATGTCTCTGAATTTCCATAGGTTTCAGAATCTTTTCTGAGATCAACCACAGATAATTGGAATCTACCACTCAGGCAAGTAATCAGCTTAGCAGTGTAAGGATCTCCGTGGAATCCTCGCAACACGCCAAAATTCGATATTGTAACTTTATCGGCAACAAAATTTAAATCTGTATGTTCTTTTGAGTGGATAGTCCAAATCTCGCCTCTAAAATCTTTAAAGGTGTCTAATTTAATTTCAAACAATCCATTAATGTTGTTCGATTCTATTTTCTCTTTTATGACCTTTGTCACTGAAGTAATCTCGTCTTTATTTTTTCATAAATTGCATGTACAGATAGGCCGTTTTCGTTCAAAAGGTGTTCCCTGTTCCCATTATCAAAAATATAATGTTTTGGAAGCCCTATTCTTAACACCTGCTTGCGCAGATCCAAATCAACAACAACTTCCGCTACGGCTGATCCAAAACCACCAGATAATGATTGTTCTTCCAACGTAACCAAAAGATCATATGAAGATACAATATTTTCAAAAAGAGACGTATTTATCGGCTTGATTTTCCATAAATCTACAACACTGGCCTCATAGCCAGAAGATATTAACTGTTCACTAACATCAAGGGCCCGACCAAGCATATATCCACTTGACAAAATACACACCTTCTTTTGCTCATACTTTCGAGGGGGGTCAGCTAGTCCACCCTTGATGAGTGAAATACCATTTTGTAAAAAGTGATGATTAGAAATAATATTTTTATAAAAAGTATCTAAATTACTAGGATATTTTCTTTCCAAGCGAATATATCTCAACTTGGGTACATCGCAAGTTAAATCAACTAATTTTTCTGTCATTTTTCCATTTGTTGGAGAATAAATCTCAATACCGCACAAAGAGCGCATATA
>Ga0114899_1000534_pt1 | contig 26660 bp, 28 predicted proteins | sample MalvireepMed_215_FD_83497 | JGI IMG/M metagenome (GOLD analysis project Ga0114899, IMG submission 83497) | Marine viral communities from the Global Malaspina Expedition - Malaspina viral metaG DeepMed_215 | ecosystem: Environmental > Aquatic > Marine > Oceanic | place: Mediterranean Sea...
AGAGAGACAAAGAGCTGTAACTCCTGCTACTCCTGAAGAAATGAAAAGAGAACAGGAGCGTAGGAAGAAGGCGGGTCTAAATCCAGATGGAACTAAGAAAAAGCCAGTAAAGAAACAAACAAATAAGTCTTCTTCTGTAACTGATAGCCGTAATCCTATTTATGATAAGATGGCCAAACTTTTTAGAGAACAGAAAGATGAAGAGAAAGATACCCCTGAAACTCGTTTAAAAGCAGATTTGGCTCAAGCAGCAGCAGAGGAAAAGGCTGAAAGAGTTCCTCTTACATCTAAATCTAAACCTCCAAAAGGAACAGGTGCGCGTAGAGAAAAGAAACATGGTTTGAAGCCAGGAACACATCAAAAATCAATTGCCGCTGCTCAGGCTGCTGCTTCCCGTGGTGAAAGCCCCGCTGAGGCTGCTAGAAGGGTACGACAAAAAGGAACTGTATAATGAAAAAAGAATGCGTTTTAGGTGGTATAGGAATCCTCCTTGTAGGGTTGCTGTTGGGGAGTGCTGTTTCCAAGATGTCTTACAAGGGCTGTGGTGCCCACAGGGGCGCACGGATGGAACGCATGGAAGGTATGAGGCGTATGGGTCCCCAACGCGCTCAGAGGGGCACACAGGCTTTCGCTTGGAAGTCTGCAAAAATTAAAAAAAATAAGCAAAAATCTACTGAGTAATGTAGATATTTTAGGACGGAATATTTTATGAGTAACAAAGTAAAAAACATTGCGGATCTACTCCCAGAGGGGCTGAGCAAAGAGGCTATCAACGAAATAGCTTCTTTAGTTAATACAGTCATCGAAGAGGAAGTAGATACCCAAGTTAAAGATTTAAACAGCAAAGTTTTCGCATATCTTCGTATTCATATTGATGAAGTAAAAGAGCATGCTCTTAAAGAACTTCATGAAGAAAACGAAACTTATCGTAATGCGAAACTCTTTGAAGAGCTAAAAACTTTCATGACATTAGAAATGTCCAAGGAAGATGAAGACTCTGCTGTTTCCAAAGTAGTTCAAGAATCAGCTCAGACTCAAGAAGAAGTTGATGTTCTCGTTGAAGAACTAAACAAGTCTCTTTCTGAGAATGATAAACTTGAAACTACTCTAACTGCGATTTCTTCTAATGTAGAATCCCTTAAAAAGGAAAAAGAACTACTAGAAAGAAAAGTTGTGAGCTTAACTGAATCTCTTGATGAAGCTCAGGAGGAACCTTTCAAGTCCTCCGAAAAGGCTGTAGTCATTGCAGAGAATATAACACAACAACAAAGAACTTTGTCCGCTGACAATGAGTTCTTAACAAAGGATGTGATGAAATTCATGCCCTTCAACTCAACAAAGGAATAAAATAATATGAGTATGTGGGAAGACAATAAGCTTGTTGAGAAGTGGGAACCTGTTCTTGATGGTGTCGAAGACGATTTCATTCGTAGAACTACAGCCCAACTTCTTGAAAATCAAGCAAAATCAATTCTCTCAGAAAGAATGGATGAGGCCGCTAGCTATGGTGACGCAACTACAGTTGGTAAATTAGGTACTTTCCAGAAGTTCGCATTCCCCCTAGTTCGTCGGGTTTATCCCGAGCTGATTGCTAACAAGCTTGTTGGCGTTCAGCCTATGCAGGGGCCAGTGAGTCAGATTTTCTATCTGGGTCACACGCGATCTCACGGTGCTGAGGCAATTGATCAGACTGTTTACAGTAAGTTTAACTTAACTTATCGTGGAGCAGTTACATCATCTGTAGGTACGGTTTCGGGGCATGGCACGGCTGAAGGCCAAAATCAAGCTACGATTTCGGCTGCGTGGACAAGCCCAGAATCGGGTAACTCCTCAGGTCTAGATGGAGATGATGCCATTAGTGGCTTCGACCTGTCTAATGTCTTGATGAAGTCGGACGCAATGCCAAGTGGCGGTGCTGGATATCGGGAAGGTATGGGTGGTCATCCTAGTGCTACCTATGGAGGCAAAGTTGCTTCTTTCCCTGATCCAAAAACAATTCTTGGTTATAGTGTATCCGCTGGTGAGCGTCTCAAAGGTAACGAGATTCCTGAGCTTTCCTTCCATATCGAGCAACAGGCTGTTGTAGCCCGTACTCGTAAGATGAGGGCACTCTGGACTCTTGAAGCTTCACAAGACCTCAAGGCGTACCACGATCTTGACCTAGAAAGAGAGCTTACTGGCTTGCTTAGCCAGGAGCTTAGCCTCGAAATTGACCGCGAACTAATTGAAGACCTTCGTATGATTGCATACGATGTTCCCAATATAGCTGCACCCGGATTAGGTGGTTGGGAGCGGGATACTCTCGCTAATGCCAACCCAAATAGCTTTGCTGCTCAAGGCGGACTAGGTCCTTTTGAAGGTTCTGATTTTACACCAGTAGCCTTCACTTACGACTTTACAGGAGTAGGTACTTCTGATGGTGCAACGGAAATAGGGTCTGATCCCGCTGGTACTGATAGCAATGTCTTTGTGATAGACTTCACAGCCTCTTCACTGGACTTTGCTCCACAGCACATGGGTCATGTATATGCTAACTTGCTGGCGGTTCTAAACCTAGCCTCGCAAGACATCTACAAGACCACTCATCGTGGACCCGGTTCTTGGATCCTAACTTCACCTCTAGTCGCTTCTATGCTGGAATCAGCTGCGAAGCTTGAGGGGGGTATGGCTGTTGCTGACAAGCCCACTAACATGGGCGGCACCAAGGTCGAGTACAAGGGTAAGTTCGCAGGTAAGTATGATCTCTATGTTGATCCTCTGTTCCCAGAGGACGAGATTATGATGGGTTACAAGGGTGCAAATGCTATGGATGCTGGCTTCTGCTACTGTCCATACATTCCCTTGCAGCAAATCCCAACCATAGTGGATCCTGAAACCTTCCAACCCAGGAAGGGTATCCTGACTCGCTACGGTAAGGCTGCTGTACAACCCGCGTCTAGGTTCTATCGAATAATTCGGATAATTGGCCCAACCGCCAACTATCTGTTCACACCATTCGCCAAGAACACTAGCACTAGAATGGACGCAATAGCCTAATCTTACTAAAGATTAACAAGGTAATAGAAGAGGCCAGGATTTATCCTGGCCTCTTTGTTTTTGTGGGTAGTATATAATTTAGGAGATATTCTATATGGAGTATAAGAGTAAATGCAGATTTCCATTATTAATAGCTTTGGAGGGAGAGATTAGGCAAATAAGGCCTGGAGAGATAGTAGTTATTTCTGAATCAATATCTCACCCCTACCTTGAGCTAATTACTATCCCTATTAAAAAGAAAGTAAAGAAGGAAACTTCTGCATCAGAAAAAAGTAATACTAAAAAAGTAAAGAAAGTAAAAGAACCTTTAGGAGAAATTGAATCTGATGGCGCATAATCCATTTCGTACTGACAATGTACCTTCTCCAAATTTATCAACTTTTGGAGGAAAGATTTACGGTGATAGTTTTTCAGAAAATCGAGGAACAAATGTAACTGATTTAGTTCCTCATACTGAAATTGATACCAGTAAATTAGGGACTACAAATATATCTGATGGAATAGAGTTCAATGATTTTGAAGAATACATTAAGAGTTTCATTTTGGGGAGGCTAGGCCACCCAGTAATCCGTGTAGAATTAACACCCTTTCAATTAAAAAGTTCAATTGATGAATCAATATCAAAATTTGAATTTCATGCTCCTATGTGGACGATGCAGATGGCGGCGTTCGATGCTTCAGCTGGCATAAATATTTATGAACTGCCTCAATATATGTTAAATAATTTAGAGTATGTAGTTTACAAAAAGACTTTACTAACTATTCAACAACAAGCTGGTACTCTAGAATTTGATTTCTTTATTAAATATTTCCAAGATAACTTCTTGTTTCAAAATTTTGGTGTAGGAGATTTTTATCTATTACAACAACACCTAGAACAATTAAGAAAAATTCTAGGACAAGAAGGTGGTTTCAATGTACTTAATAATAAATATCTTCAAATATATCCAGCACCTGTTATAACTCCACAAGGTGTAGTAATTGTTTACAGAGCATTGGATTCTAACACAATTCACCCAGCGTACAGAAACTGGATACAAAGATATGCCCTAGCGGTTGCAAAGGGGATTCTCGGAGAGATAAGAGGAAAGTATGCGACACTTCCTGGCCCAGGTGGTGGATCAATGTTAAATGGCTCAGACTTAAAACAAGAAAGTATGAGCGAAAAAGCAGCACTAGAAGAAGAACTTCGTAATGAGCTTGAAGAACCTCCCGCATTCACAGTCTTCTAATGGAAAAGAAAAATTTTAAGATATCTACAAATGTACCCCCTCTCTCTAATATTGATGATATTAGTGATGGGGAACTAAATCTTTTTGATCCTAATAATCCAGATATTGGATTGTTTAATCTTATCGATGATGAAATTATTAAATTATCAGGATCAAAATTCCATTACTATAAGTATTTTCAAAGTGAAGACTACGATCCAGTGTATATGGAGGCTAGAAATAAGCCAGTAGCAAAGGAAGCTTTAACTGTTTACGGACATTACGATCCAAAGGTCTTGGAAGAGAACTTATCTCAGTTTGGATTGGAACTTACTAACGATCAATTTTTTATCTTTAATAAAAGTTACATCGAACGACTCCTGCAAAGGACTCCGATACCTGGGGATCAAATAAAGCCTTACTTCCAAAATTGGAAATGGGAAATTTTCCAAGTACAGGAAGATAGCTTTGAAGCCTATGGAGTATACCATCTAATATGTTCCGCGAAGATTCTCAGGGATTCAGAAGATGTTCAAGATACGCCCTTGACTGATACTATTGATAGGCCAGGGGGCTTCTTAGAAAATGGTTAATCTCCCAAAACATAGAGGCTTTTCTTATGTTCAGCCTAGTTTCCATTATTTCTCTAATAATAAGGAACAAGACTTTGATAGAATGCGCGAGGATTTTACCTTTTTTAAAGCAAAAGGTTTTACTTCCGTAGGTTTCTGGGTTAACTGGGGAGATATTATTGGTGTATGGGACCCTAGTGGCGTTGCTGGTGGTGTTGAAGGAGCTTCCTCATTAAATACTTGCGGGACTACCTACTTAACTTGTGCTGTGGATATTGCCAATGAAAATGGTTTATCAGCAATTTTTAATATAAAGGGTGGGGACGGACCTTGCCCATCTGGAACTAGTAAAAGCGATGTGGATGGTGCTGATACAGCCCTAGACTACACACTAAATGTGGTACACCAATGGGGTGGGTGGCCTACTGGAGTAGGTGAAAGAACTAATGTCAATGGATACTGCGATCTTGGACCTTTTATAAAACAACAACATCAAGGTGGTGGCGCTCAAGATTGTTTCCTTAATGAAACTAATCAGTACCACTCCCACTACATTGGACAAAAATATGATTATATGGCTGATGTAGGAAGTACTTCTGGGTTCTTACAGTTTATGTATGAACTCGGAAAATTAATGAAGGATAAAACTAATATACTATATTACAAATTTTCTATGGAAATGTTTTATCCAGAATTCCCACAAGCAAAACCTAGTGCTGTTTTAGCAGAAAAGTATGCTGCTTGGTTGTACAGAGATCCAGAAAATATACTAGGAGAAGAAGACCCTACAGTACTGGCCAACTGGCAAACTCGGTGGGGAAAAGATAAAGCTTTTATAGCAGGAGAGCACCAATGGGTTAGCGGGGTCGGTGAGGGGGCCGCCGAAGGTGGGGAAGGCACTGGAGAACCCAAGGGTAATCAGGGGGGTGTTTCTGCTGTTCATTGGCACGATCCTACCACTATGGCAGCTAACGGATATCCTATACCAGATGTTGCTTCTTGGGCAGTTTTTTCTAGTGTAGGACAAGTTGCCGCTCCGAGTAACAATATTGCAAATGCTACTATGAGAGCTACCCCACTGTATGTCTACAGTTCTAATACAGGTTGGAACATGGGACTTTCTTCTATGAACTACCGTGGTTGGGATTTAGGAGTTACTGGCACCAGTGCTTGGGATACCTCGATAGGTATAAGACAGTCCTCAACTAAACTAGGAGATTTTTATAAATTTCTTCATCTTTCTCTAGTGGCAGACGCTGTACCGTATCAACAAGTAGGGGCGAATCCACCCCCATATTTGCCATTGACAGTATCTGCAATGATGGATCATATTAGAGCTAATGATACAGACGCATCTGTAGGAGTAAAATGGTGGCCACCAAAAACTCTAACAGAGACATGGGGATTTGATGCTTCTCAGGCTGCGAGGGTTTATTCTTTGGGGTCTTATGGGAATTTGCTTCCTTTGGGTTGGTATCCTACCTGGCAAGGTATGGGTCTTGATGGTCTTCCAGATGGACAAAAATGGTCTAAAAAACAAGGTAATCCGCCAAATAATCAATATACTTTTAAAGAAACATTACAAGGATATTATGATTTATCTGGTGAAACTTTATATGATGGTGGCCCAGTAGTCTGGGCTTCAGGAAATGGAATTGATGCTATGCCTGTAACAGTATGGGAAACTGGGTTAGAGTCTTCGGGATACCTATACGATGAGGATACAGTCGATGAAGGTATGACCCCGTATAGCCATCCTAGAATGATGCTAGAAGATTTAGATAGAGATTGCACTACTTGTGGTGTGAATGGATTCAATATTTGGGAGTCCGTAGATAGATTTGGTGAGGCGGGAGAGCAACCAGATAAGAGGTATTATTTCGGTATAACTGATTTTAGTGGGCTTCCTCAGGATACTGCAAATATCTTTTCTACTTCTGGTATGGTTGATGTTAGTGGCTCTATGAAGGAGGTCGGTGATGTAGCCGACCCAGTAGAATTTAGTGGTGCGTCTGTAAGTTCAATAACTAGACCTGATGGCACTACAGAGGATCTTTTATTTCTATCTGCGGGACAGACAGTTAAATTTTGGAATGTAAATCAACAAAGTATTGACCCAGATACTTTTACGAATCGACCACTATACTTATCTGTTTGTTCTTATGACGAGAAACCTACCGTTCCCCGTAGTACGGATGTATTATTAAAGGCCCCAGCCACAATACAAAAATATCACCAGACAGGGATAATGCTACCAACGGCGACGGATCAACGAATGTCCACGGGTACTGCTGGTATCGGGGATCCTTCTTCTGCCTATACTTTTACTTTTAATGAATCAAGAATTTATAAATTAGGGGGCAATACTCTTAAAAAAGATCCTACAAAACCTAGGATCATCGGTGTGTCCCCAGTAACCGTAGCAATAGGGGAAGGCCCTTTCGATTTATATATTTATGGATCTGATTTTGATGTTGATACCCCACTTGTTTATGGCTATATTGGAGCAGCAGATGGATTTGGAACATTAAAGAATGAAGCGGGGAACAATATCCAAGGTGAACTAATTGATGAGTTTACAATAAAATTTACTAATGTTGCACCTCTTATTACTCAAGATTCTGGGGCAACATGGGCAACTTTATTTACTGAAGGTTATTCTGCATTTGGGCTAGACTCTATCCCATTATTTATTAATATAGCTTTTGGTGCCAGTCCCGTATACGGGAGTACAGCTATTCAAAGCGTGAACCCAATATTCTATCTATCTCCTGAGGTGACATAATGGGAGTACTATTTGTTTATGTTAATGGGGCTGTAGTTTACGGTACAGTTACAGATCAAGACGGATTTGCTATACAAAATGCTACAGTAGATTTGAGCGGGTTTACTGCTACTACTGACGCGGCGGGCTTCTATAAGGTGGACCTTTCTGGGGTGACGGACGCGGGGTTTACGGGTATTTTAAGTGTAATTCTACCAGACTTCAGTAGAGTTACTAAAGATATATCCCTTGATCGTGGAACAGCTTTGCAAAAGAATATTACTCTTACAAAAGAGAAAAAATTAGCCGCTATTAGTGAAAATACAAGAGACATAGATGAGCCTTTTGTGGCTTCTAGGAATACCGTAGTTCAAAGACAACAAAACTTAAAAACTCTTATAAATGCAGCACAAACTGAGTACTCAAGTAATGCTGTTAAAATAGCAACAACAATTTATAAAGAAACTTTAAGAGAGATGATACACCTTTTTGGTAATTTAAGTTATGTAAATTCAGAAAATAAAATTACTAAAGTTCGTAGTATTCACGCTAATCCAGAGCGAACTATTGCTAAATTAGCTCAAGAAAATAATATTATATTACCCATAATTTCTGTAAACCAAACCACTACTGATGATGATAGAAAAAGACAGCGATATGATTCTATTATGGCTCATGAAGTAGTTTGGAATGACAAGAAACAACGAGCACAAAGAGTAATAAGTTTTGCTCCAAAGCCTGTTAATCTTATTTATAGTGTAAATGTTTGGACTAAGTATAAAGAAGATATGGACCAGCTTGTTGAACAAATTAGAGGAAAATTTAATCCAAGTTTAACAGTCCCAACAAAGAATAACTCTGTTACTAACGCATTCCTGCTTGAGGAAACTGATGACGGATTAGTTGAGCCAGGAGAAAGAGAGGACAGAATTATTAGAAGATCGTTTACTATCTCAATTGAAACTTATCTACCAGCAACTAGATTCCTGTACACTAATACTGGAAGACTGGAATTATTTATGACGGAAGTAGGTATAGACGAGAGTTAGAAAAATATTTTCCCATTTATGGTGTAGGAAAAGTAGATATATTAGGAGTTACAGGTAATGAAGAAAGTTACAAACGAAAGCTTACAAGGCTTAATGGTTTATTTTGTTACAGAATCAGGTTCTAAGGGTTTTTGGTTTGCTCCTGGCCAAAGCCTAGTGGTTCCTGAAAAGTATGTATCAGATCATGTACAAAAGTTACAACAAAGGAGAATGCTAGCTGTAGAAGCTGCATAGAAAATAAAATATGGCATCAAATATAGTTAGTCCAGGCGTATATGTTATAGAAAAGGATATTTCTGAATATACACCACCAATAAGTACCTCAGTTGTAGGTCTTGTTGGTTTTGCAGATAGAGGCCCAAGTGGTGTAGCAACTCTTATTACCAGCCCTCACCAATTAGTTCAAACTTTTGGTTCTCCAAGAGAAGCCATTACTGGTCAAGCTCTTGAGGCTGCGGTAGAAATTCTAGAGAGCACAGACTCTCTATATTTTGTTAGGGCAGCAGATAGTAACGCTGCTGCCGCTTCGGGTGTTCTACAGTTTGGAGGTTGTCCTGCTCTTGTTGTCTCTGGTCCAATCGCTGCTGATGATGGTTTTGCGGGTGCTGTTGGTTATGGTGATTGGGGTGTAGATAAGGATTTATATCTTTCTATTCAAGTAGTGGATAATAATGGTGTTTCCGCATTCCCTGAAGCTAGAAAGTATGATCTTCCTGCTGGAACACTTACAGCAACTGATCCTTCTGCATTTGGTCAACTTGCTTTGAGAAAAATTATTGGTGGTGGAGAAGTTGACGATGCAAAGGTAGGTATTCAATTTGGAGTAAGTGGTGATGGATCGCCTGATACTAGCGCATTCTTAGTAGGATCTTTTGCTGGATCAAATGCCTACATAGAAGCGTCTGCTTATTCTGATAGCGATAGAACAACAGGGTTAAAGGTTTTCAAGGTTATTGATTGTTGTGGTATGAGCGTCGGTGCTGGAGGAGGAGAAGACACGGGTAACGGATATTCTTACCGAGCAAAAACTTATGGAACAACATTTTTAGCAGAAGATCCCGATGCTAATCAGACCACTGGTGTGGCCTCTAGTCTTGGTTATGTGGTTAAAACTTTACATACTGGTGCTGGATATAATGCTGGGACAATTCCGACTGGTGGTACAAGTGGAGTTCAAGCTGAAACTAAAGCCCTCGGAGGTGATAGGTTCCAAGTTAATATTGTAAACGATGGTGTTGTAGCTGAAACATTCAAACAAACCTTAGTTAGTGGTACAGATTTTATGGAAAGTGTATTAAATAGTACCGTTCTTGATCCTAAATCTGAACATGTTTACGCATACTTAACAAGTGGAATTTCTGGAAATGTGTTCCACGCTGATTATGTTGCCTCTGGTATGGGACAATTTGTAAACTCCGTTTCCGCCGTTGGTGGTGGTCTTGATGGAGGATTGGTATTTACTGGAACTTATGGTCGTGCAGTAAAGGGTACTTGGGTAAGCGGAGATGGAGTTAAGGCAGGTGGAGGCGAAACTCAGGTAGCTCCAAGATTCGTTAAACTTCTTCAACAAAAAGTTGATTTAACTAATGGAGACAGCGGAATTCCAACAACAGATGCTACGATTAACACTGCAATAATAGGAACAACTCAAGCTGATGGTAAGAAAACGGGTATAGAGGCACTGGACAATGAGGCGCTAAATATCTCAATTGTGGCGATTCCTGGGATTACACAGGAAGCATCACAGAATGCTCTTGTTACTAAGGCTGAAGCTACCCAAGACTTCATCGCAGTATTGTCTCCCCCCTACGGTGTCGGTACGGTACAAAATGCCATCGACTGGACTAACGGGCTGGCGACCTCAAGAGGAAGTGCGCTAAACAGCTCTTATGCTGCGGTGTACTGGCCCTGGTTGAAGGTCTTTGATGTTTTTGAAGGCAAGAATAGGTGGATGGACCCAGCTATTTATGGAGTTAAGGCTATGTGCGATACTGATGGTAAAGCAGAAACATGGTTTGCTCCTGCTGGCTTCCAAAGAGGACGGCTGACAAAAGCAACTGAAGCAGAAGTTACTCTTAATAAGGGAGAAAGAGACTCTATGTATAGTGGTGGTAATGTAATTAATCCAATCGTCAAGTTCCCACAGCGGGGTCTGACAATATTTGGACAAAGAACTACACAAAGAGCCGCTACTGCTCTAGATAGAATCAATGTTCGACGGCTAATGATTTTCCTTAAGAAGGTAATTTTTGCAGCAACACAAACATTCGTATTCGAACCAAATGATGAGTTTACTTGGGCTAGAGTAGAAGCCGCTGTGAACCCACTGGTTAGCGATATTAAGAGTAGGAGAGGTATAACAGACTTCCGCGTAGTATGTGATGATACTACTAATACTGCTGTACGAGTAGATAGAAATGAGCTGTGGTGTAAGGTTCTGATTAAGCCTACCAAGGCAGCAGAGATGATTGTATTTGAGGTAAACCTCACTAACCAAGCAGCCAAGAAGGGAAACCTATAAGGAGCAAATAAATGGTAAGTCAAAATCCAGTATTTAAAACAGAAAGAGGCATAGCAAATGGGACAGGTGTTCCAAAATTATCTTACGCCTTAGATTCAGTAAGGGTCTATCAATTTGAAGTTCATTTTGATTCTGTTCCAGAGGGAGTTCTGGACGGACAAACCCCAAATGGGTTAACCCTCGCTGCTAAGCAAGTTAGCCCAATACAGTTTGGAGTTGATTCCTACCCTGTTAACAGAGTTAATGATAAAATATTCTACCCAGGAAAGCCAGGACCAGAAGAGGTAACAATAACTTTTGATAATACTTTAGCAAAAGAAAGCGATGCTCATGCATCCATGTGGCGATGGTTCCAGCGGTCTTATAACCCAACTACTGGATTTATGAGTTCTGATAGCGATGGTGCTTCAATCGCTGGAACTCCAGGTATCAAGGCAGCAAAGATGGGTATTGCTTTACTGCGCGGTAATTTGGATATAGTAAAATCTATTGATCTTTATGGAGTATTTCCAAAAACTTGGAAATCTTCTGAGTTTAATTATGGGACCAACGAATTTCATACTTTGGAAGTAGTCTTTTCGTTCGACTACATGGATACCGCTCGTTACGAAGTAAGCTAGTAGCTCCTGTAATTGTGCTATGATACAATATGGATTATTTCAACGAACTTCTAGAGAGTTATGATAAACTCAAAAAAAGAAAGCTTGAAATAATTGTACCTATACAGGAGCAAGAGAGCGCAGACCCTGCTGAACTTTTAGCTCTGCAACATGTTAAGTCTGCGGTAGGGTTAGACAAGGCCAACGCGATTCAAGTCCAAACCCCACGGAGCGGTCCAGTGAGTATATGGACAGCCGCCACCACAGGTTACATTGTTGCAGAAGGTCCAGGGCTTGCTGGGCAGAACACTAAGAGGCTGGCAGATGGCAATGGCAATCCTCTGGGTGGCACATGGTGGAAAAAATTTGTAGGTATGCTCAGGAGTGAAGAAGAGGAAGAGGCAGAGGCAGACGGAGGTCGTGGGCAGGAGGCGGCTGGTTCTTATGTACCCCAAGCTATAGCAACTACTGAAACCACAAGAGGATTTCAAAAACTAAGAAGACTCGCCCCAACTGTCTTTAACATATTAGGTGGAAAAAAAGCGTTAGGTAGATCATTGGGGTACTGGGCAAACTATATTGCTGGCAGCCGTTACAGTCTTGAGGTAAATTTTTCTCGCGCACAAACCGTGTCCTTTGGCCCAGACGGTAAGCCAGTCTTTACAGATGTAGACCCTAGAGATATGGAAGGAGCTATACAGTCAGCAGTAAATTTGATGGAGCTTCTTGATAAAACTGAATGGTCAGAAGATAATAAGAGATTGCTTAAAGATAGTGTTGCAATGGGGGATGACGGTTCCGTATTTTTCTTTGTTCCTGGGGATAAGGGAAGGGGTTTAGTTCTTAAAGATCCACATAGCGTGTACGGTACAATAGTAGAAAGGGCGCACGAATTAATGGGTGTTGATCTTGATAGGGTAGACACCTTAGAATTGAGCAGTAGGCATGGTGATAGTGCCATGCGAGGACTGGGGCTGGAACATATAAGACCAGCACTTCAGGCGGCTTATTTCTGTCAGAAGGGAAAAGAGTTGGGGTTATCCAGAGCTAGAGCAGAGGCCTATTGTAGAGAAGCAACTAGATTATATGCTCTAACTGCTAGAAACTCAAGCAGAGCTATGGTGGCTCACTCTTGGGCCTTTGAGCATGCCCAGGGAGAAAGAGCGGTAACTATGGAAGCTAAGCCTTACATTGATGCTTTCACCGAGCTGGCGGGAGATCTGAGAACAGTTATTCAGGGCATAGCACAAGTAGCCTCACAGTCTATAGAAGTAAGGAGACCTATGGCTAATGTACAGGTTGGAGGACAGAAAGGGATCGGCTTGAAGTCTGATAACTTGGAGATATCTCAGGTGGATGAGAACGGGGAGTGTTCCCATGCTGTTGATGGACTGCTTAGATCTGGGTTTTCTTCAAAGGAAATAAGTCAAAATAACATGGTCAGACAAATGCCCGCTGCTGAGGCATTTGCTCAAGATCCAGACCAAATGGAATTTCACAGGGGAGATGAGGGTATATTTTCAAACGATGACGATCCTGTGTGTGTGAATGCTGTGGGTTTGAAGAGTCCTTTAAATTTTCGTACCGCTAAGATGGGAGAGTTATATGATACAAGAGTATCTGAATTTTTATCAGGCGCTCTAGACGAAGCTGACCCTAGGTATCCTGCATTCAGAGAACACATAAGAGAATCTCTTGGCATAGATGATTCTGGCTGGGAATCAATTCAGAAGTATGAAGAAGGGTTACAAGGATATAGAGATGCTGTAATGGCTCTAAATCCTACATCCAATGTTATTGATCCAGAAACTGGTGACACTAGTAGAGGGTCATCCCTTGAGTCCTTCGCTAAAATGTATGTAAACCATGCCCGAACTAATTTAGATTATGATGATGTAACAGAAGATGAATTAGCCAAAGCGTTCGACAGAAAAGGCTTAGACCCCCGTGACCCAGATGACGCTGAAATTTTGAAGCATCTTGCTACAAGATTTCTTATTGAAAAAAAGAGAGAAAAGGATATAGAAAGGGAGCGGGGTGCTGGCAACCCTAGAGGACCAGCCTCTCTAAACTTGGCGGCTACAATGTATACTGTTGGTGGTGTGCTTGACAAAGGCGAGCTGGTAGAAGTGGATAGCTTGAGAGAACGAGATGCTTTGATTTTTAGGCATGATGAAGCTTTTGAGGTAGCAGTAGGAGGATTCTTAAGTGGAGAATGGGACTACTCTAAACCTCCCAATAAAACAGGAGATCCAGGGTTAACACATAAATTGAGTAGAGGCGATAGTGAACTTGTATTAAGAGCTGAGAGAGAAGGAAGACATCCTCCTAAAACTAGGTATACTTGCTCTGTAAACAGAGCTTTTGCTGGTGAATTGCGTAAAAATCCTCGTCAAGAATCTGTCCCAGAACTCAGCCATAATGTTATTGAACTTCTAAAAAATCAGCAAAGTTTATTGGAGACTATTCTGAAAGGTCTTCCAAAAACCAGTACTCATTTTTAAGTTTTAGTATATCATCAAATAAATATACTATATAATCTTCTAACCTCAGTACTGGTTTTGTAACTGGAAAACATCCCTTTCTTGCTATTGCTATAGCTTTTTTTCTGTCCTGTCTAAACACCAGTAAGGGTTCCTTCTTAGCTTTTTTTGCTTCTTTCTCAGTTTGTTCAAGAAATTTCCAGAGATCTGAACTATAATTAATTAGACTTAATATATCCTCTTTATTATATCCTTTTTTACATTCTATACAATATTTAAATTTAATAGGTGTTATAACATCACCATATATTTTTAAATGTTCTGGTAGATTATGGGTGGTGGCGAATGCGCCAGACCCAGGGGTTCTTGAGAATTCATTTGTCTCAAATCTTTCGTTTAAAAGTTTGCAAACCTCTCGTTCATAAGAATTACCCTTGCTGCGGCTGTTTATCCTCTTCTTCTTTTTTCGTAATTTTTTCATATCGTAGGAATCTTTCATAAAAAACCCCGCTACCCAGCCTATAATAGAGCAGTTCGATGCCTGATAGTATAAGATTTAACATAGACGAGTGGCAAGTGGCCGCACAAGAGAGAAAGAGAAATCGCATGAAGGTTATTATTAAATTAAACAAACAAGAGACCGAGGCTTTCCGTTCCTTCACTGAAACGGTTAAGCCTACTGAGTTGTCAGATGATCAGTTTTTGAAAAGTATTTTCATGTATGGCATAGATGCCATCAATACTGAACTGGCTGAGGCTGTCAAACAGTATGCTGAGGAACACAAGGACGAGCTTGCCACTTCAGGTATTGAGGTTTCTACTTCAGGACCCGTTGCACAATTTCATAGCATTGAGTCCGAGGGTTCCGTAGAGATGATTGATTCTTCAGAAGAAGAATAATGACAAACTACTCCCTAGTTTTTCTAGAGAAGGAAAACGACCTAAACAAACTTCTCAGAGAAGAGAAGAGGAATAGGCACCGAAAAGGGGAACTTGCTCTGCTTTATACTTCTTTGTGGGATGACCCGAGCATCAAGTTGGTAGAGTCTTTACAGGATAAGTATACTGTGAGTGAAAATAGCACTCCCCTTTACATTATAAATAATTTCACTATGCCTCATGCGTTCGTAATATTTAAAACAACAAAACTGCCTCACCTCGTTAAGCTAAAGGGGGACAGAGTGTTTTCTACGGATTACTTACCTGAGGTACACAGGAAGTTAGGTGTATAGATCCTTCTTCTTGCTTATATAATCGCTTATTTTTTCTTGGTATTTCCTGTTTTTTGTAAACATTAATTTTAGATTGTTCACAATAACGGTTGTAAAATAATTGAATGCGCTTCCCTGGTTTGGGTCGAAGTTTTTTAACACCTTCAGGACAAGTACGAAGCATTCCTGTTTCGCATCATCTTTGTCCAGATTAAATTTGAATGATCCAATAATATTATCTATGAGAAGATCGAACATAGCAACCAGCTCAGCCTCGTTATCTTTGGGGTTGGTCTGATAAAGTCTTATTGATTCTTCAAATTTTTTATTGTTTATATAGTGCTTAGAACTCATCAGTATATCATAGTCTAATGGATAAGCTTGAAAAGTTGTTCAGTGACGAAACCTTCTCCACTTCTGCGTGTGAGGGGTGCTCTATACTTGAGAAAAATAAACCCATACATTGTCACTTGGACTTTGAGAGCTTGGGTACTTCTGATATTTTGTTCCTCTCTGATTCCTTAAAGTATAAGTACGGTAAGACATTCGCATTCTCCGATATCGAGATAGATAAAGTTATAGAGCCAGCGTGTGCCTTTATGCCTGAAGGATCCTATCAGATGGCCGCTGCTGTAAAATGCCCAGATGTTAGGGAAGCAGACATGAACCCTAACAACATGGTTATTTGTAGAAGTTACTTAAACGACACCATCAATAAGGTTAAACCTAGGCTAGTATTTGTTTGCGGCAATCTGTCAATGAAAATGCTTATTAAGAAATCAGGCATAACAAATAAGAGAGGCAAATCATTCGATTATGAATCCGAGTCTGGGCATAAGTGTATTGTTGTCCCTATCTATCACCCTTATTCCGTAATCAAAGAGCCAAGTAACCGTGTTCTTCTTGAGATGGACATAAAGAATGCACACGATATGTATATTGCGGATAAGAAAGTAGAAAAAACCTTTTCTTATAAATTGGTGACCAAATTTTCTGAACTTGAGGAGTATGATTACTTCAGTACGACTGATTATCCTGTCGCCTGTGATATAGAAACCACAGGTTTAGATTTTTTGAAGGACCAGATAATGACAGTTGCTCTCAGTTGCAATGACAAAACGGTGGTAATTCCTATTGATCATAAGGATACTCCGTTTTCCAACAGTGAGAAGTTTGCTTTGTTGAAGTGGATTTCGTGTATTATGCAGAACACAGAGAATAAGAAAGTCTTTCACAACAGCAAGTTCGACCAAAAATTTCTACTGAGGTATGGTGTTAGATGCGTGAATGTTTGGGACACTAAGATAATGAGCCACCTAGTAAATGAGAATATGCCCAAATCTTTGATGGATCTTGTCAAGGCATACTTTCCTATGGAATTGGACAGCCTCTAATGCTCACCATTGATAACCCCAGAACTTTTGATTGGGCTAATATGCCTATCGTTGAGTGTGCGGAAGGTAATGCCGCTGATGCTCACTTTACTCTGAAATTATTTTATATATTTGAAGAAAAGCTTGAGGAACTTGGCGTAACAAAACTGTATGAAACTTTGGTCTCACCAGTAACTGAGGTCTTTGCTGACATAGAATTTGCTGGCTTAGATGTTTCCCAGGAAGTCCTATCTGATGTAGGTAGGGAGCTTAGAATTAGAAACATAAACGCGGAAGATGATCTGTACAACTGTTACCGCGTTGAAAAGGTGGACAATCTATCTTCTAATAAGGATCTTATTGATATTCTGTATCTTAGGGACACAGGATTCGGATTGTATCCTCCCGATAAGACGGCAAAAAATAGTCCCTCTGTCTCCGCACCCACTTTAAAGATTCTTCTTGAGCACATAGAAGAAGAGTTACGAAAGAGGTCTAACTAATGGTTAGTAAGTGGAAGCACAGGGAGGAGAGCAAACTAGTCAGCAAGGCTGTTGTTGCAGAGAAGAGCACCGAGCAACTTGTAGAGTCTAGAACCTTTATAAAAGATCTCCTTGACCTAAGGAAAGCGCAGAAGTTAGAAAAGACTTACATAAAGGGTACTTTCGCTGCTACTCAATACAATGAGAAGGACAAAGTTTATGTTGATTACAGGTTCGACGGGACCGCTACTGGAAGACTAAGTTGTGCAGCTTATCACGCTAAGGAGCCTATGGGTGTGTCATTTCACACCCTTCCCAGGGAAACTACGAACAATATACGATCCATATTTGTGGCTCCTGAGGGCAATACCTTTGTTACAGTAGACTATTCCACTATGGAACTCCGTGTTCTGGCACACCTTTCCAGGGATAAAAACATGATTAAGGCTTTCCACTCTGGGGAGGACCTACACTCTTACACTGGGAGCTTACTTTTTAATAAGGATATTACTGAGGTAAGTAAGAGTGAGCGACAACTTGCCAAGACTGTATCGTTCTTAATAGTTTATGGTGGTGGAGCTTTTAATCTGTCGGAGACTATGGGTATCTCTATCCGCAAGGCCGAGAGGGTTGTTACCTCTTATAAGGAGGTTTACCCAGAGGTCTTCGGGTTCATGGACTACATCCATAATTTTATTAGAAGTAACGGATATACCTACACCATATTTGGTAGACGCAGAAATCTACAGGACATAACCTCTTCCGATAAGTCTGTACAACACAGGTCATTGCGTCAGGGATTTAATTTTATTGTACAAAGTACTTCGTCAGATATATTACTTTTCTCTTTGCTTGGTATAAGCGAACGATTTAAGGACAGGGATATGGAATCGCGAGTGGTCAGTACTGTTCATGACAGTATTGAACTTGTTTGTCCTCATGATGAACTTTCTGATGCTTTAAAGATTGTGCGAGAAGAGATGGTGGACTGCCATAAGATAAAGCAAACTTTCGATATAGATTTTACTATTCCTTTTGAGATTGAAGTGCTGGTTGGCAAGTCGTTTGGTGAAGGAATTGTGGAGACTTTTAATGGATGAATTGTACAAACGATTAAGCTGCGAGTATGATGCTATATTGTTGGACCTCTTTTCCGAAGATGATAAGTCTGCGGAGCGCAGACAGAGAGCTTTAGCGAGTTCTTTACATCAGCGGAATAAAACTTTGGAGGAGTGTCTGTCTTCCACTAAAGGATTAACTATGGATGGGTATAGAGTGGTGCCATTACCCGAAGGGTATGAATCTATGTTCTCAGGAGAGGTAAGAAATCGCTATTCGAATATTAGACAGCATATTTTAGTGATGGAAGCGCATCTAGGAAGATATTTATTTGTGGGGGAGACTGTCCACCATAAGAATGGGATAAGATCTGATAACGATATAGAAAATTTGGAACTTTGGACTGGTGCCCATCCTGCTGGTGTCAGAGTTAGAGATCTATATGATTGGTGTGTTAACTATATTGATAAATATGAGCAGGAAGTAGCAAAACTATGAGAATCTTTTTGGACATCCTTGAAGACCTATGGGCAAGACTTTAGTAGTAACTGATATTCATCTCAATAATCCTAGACCTGGGTATTTGGATGCTCAACTGAGGTGTCTATGGAAGATATACGACGAGGAAAGGCCCCATGATCTTATAATCATGGGGGATGTACTCATGCAAAGAAGGCCAACTCCTACGGTATTGTTGGGTCTTAACAGGCTACTAAGTGGCTTCGACTGTCATGTGTGGTTACTTAGAGGAAATCATGACAGCGAGACAAAAGCTGACGATGGAGTTACAGCTTTAAGTTTATTTGAATCAGATAAGGTAAAAGTTATTACTCATACTAAAACTTTTGGTGAGTGGACCTTTATTCCACACTATGAAAATGAAAGAGTTATTAAAGAAGCCCTTGCAGAAGTTCCTGAAGGTAATACAGTCTTTGGTCATTTTGGCTATACTGGTTGTCTTAATTCCACTGGTGATTATGATTTCAACATTACTCTCAGCGAGTTTACTAATCGCACTTTGCTTGGTCATATCCATAAGTTTAATCACAAGCCCGCACACTCTTTTGACGGGCTTGAAGCAGGTGTTACAATTCTTGGGACTCCTTACAGTATTAATTTTGGAGACTTTGGGAAAGAGAACTTCTACGCGGTAAAGAATTTTGATTCGGACTGGGAATTTAAAAGGGTTGAGCACGGGATACGACATCTAGTTTTTCCTGTGGAAGAAGTTCCTGAGCATCTTGATGAAATAAATGATCCAAATTACTTTACACACTTGCGAATCCTTGTTGATAAACTTGGAGAGGAGAACTCCCAGACTCTCGTTGATGATGTGAAAGAGATGTGTGATGTAGCGCAGGTTGATATAAAGTTTAGGCCTTTGTTCTCAGAATCTGACACTGCTAATAGTTTTAATCCAGATAGGTCGTTATTTAGTATAAATGAGGCCATAATAGAGGAATATGTCTCCTCCAGTGACACTACTATTCCCAAAGAAGATCTCATGGAGGGCTACAGGTTTTTAGATGAAGATTAATTCAGTTAAGATTAAAAATTTCTACTCTATACAAAATATTGAAATCAATTTTGATAAGTATAGCGGCCTTGTTATTTTAAAAGGTAAGAACTTAGACACGGGTGGATCAAATGGGGCTGGTAAGAGTGCGGTATTTGAGGCTGTAGTATGGGGTCTTTTTGGCAAGACAATTAGAAAAAGCAACGAAGATGCTCTTGTCAACAATGTAGCCAAGAAACATTGCGAAGTTACTCTTACCTTAAATGACGATATTACTGTTACCCGAGGGAGAAAACCCTCTCACCTAGATTTTGAAGTTAATGGGGAGTCCAAAACTCAGGCGACTATTGCTGACACACAGAAATTAGTTGAAGATGTGCTTAATACTAACTACAAAGTTTTTATGGCTAGCACATTGTTTGGACAACATAATAATCTTGATTTCCTTGGTGCTAGTCCAGAGGATAAGCGAACTATTATTAAGAACTTTTTAAATCTTAACGATTTATTTAAACGAAGAGACAGGATACGAGGACACAAGTCTGTGTACTCCAATAATATAAAAGTCAAAACCGCCGTTATTGATGAGCATATTAAGGCCAAGAAAGACATAGAAGCTAGGATTAAGAAGATACACTTAGATAAGGCCAATTATGATTACGAAGAGGTAGATATATCTTTGGAGGAAATCCTTTCCAGGGAAGGAGAGGTTAGAGATTTAACTGCCATGTCTAGGGAGATTAGTGGGCATAGGAGATCCTTGCGTAGGGATCTATCAGAATGTAGAAAGCTTCTCAAAGAAGGAAAAACTACTTGTCCCGTCTGCAAGGGCAGCTCTTCAGTTGATAAAAGTCAACTTAAGAAAAGGGAAAATTCCTCGCAGCAAGAAATTGATAAAATTTCTAAAAAATTAGTAAACTTAGAAAAGAAGCTAAATAAGATTGATATACCCCTTTCCTCCTGTGAGTACTCAAAATACCTAGAGTATAAGGAGTTGTGCTCAAAGGAGGGGACTTACGAAGAACTTTTGTGTGATCTTGATAGCAAAATTGTTGATGCTGATACGACAAAGTTAGAGAATGTAAAGGGGTACGAAGTTATGCGGTTTTGGGAGGTAGCCTTCTCAGAACACGGGATGATAAAATACATCATTAGGAATATTTTGGATTATTTTAATTCAAAATGTAATACTTACTTATCCTACTTGACTGGCGGACAGATGCTTATCCATTTCAATGAAGAATTGGATGAAGTTTTGACTATTGGGGGGAAGATAACTCAGTACATATCCCTTTCTGGTGGTGAGAGGCGGAAGGTAAATCTCGCTGTAATGCTTTCTTTGCAAAGTTTATTGTCCCTCACAGAGAAGGAGCAGGGTAATTTGATATTTTTTGATGAGGTAGCGGAGAACTTAGATCAAGACGGTTTGAAAGGCTTGTATATATTACTGCAAGAGCTGAAAAAAGAAAAAACGGTGTTCTTAATTACGCATAATAAAAATTTCAAGTCCCTCTTGGATAATGCTAAGAGGCTGACTATAATAAAGGACCAAGGAATTTCTACGCTGCTAAAAGGATAAAAAAATGGTTATTGCCCAGTTAAACGAATTAGGTCAAGAAATTTTCGAAAAGAGATACGCCTACCCTGGCGAAACAAAGTGGTCGGAGAGGGCTAAGGTTATTGCAAAAGCAGCAGCCTCCGCTGAATCAGATGAAGAAAAAGAGAAATATGAAAAGAAGTTTTACGAGGCGATATCGTCTGGCGATCTCATCCCTGGAGGACGCATTATTTACGGTTCCGGGCGTAATGGCGGTAAGCATAATCTTCTCAATTGTTATGTTATCATTCCTGAAGATTCTGTCGAGTCGATAGGTAAAACTATTGATGATATGTACAAGATATCGTGTGCTGGTGGTGGCATAGGGTTCAACTTTTCTAAGATCCGTCCAAAGGGGAACAATATACAAAATAACAAGCACTCTGCCCCTGGCGCAATCTCGGTCATGAAGATGATCAATGAGATAGGTTGTCATGTTAGGTCTGGTGGGAGCAGACGCACCGCCCTCATGGGCATCTTAAACATCACTCACCCAGATTTTCTAGAGTTTCTTCATGTAAAATTAGACAAAGGAGAACTCAATAATTTTAATATCTCTGTAGCCATCACAGATAGATTTTTAGAAGCATGTGATCTTGATGAGGATTGGCATTTTACATTCAACAACAAAGATTACTTTGTTTATGAGTTAATTAGACTTTCTGAGAATGGGGATAAAACTTCTATTAATATTGTAGCTTTAGACGAAGAGGACGCTTTGGCTAGAGCGGAGCAACATGGTAAGAAGGATTTTTCTGATACTTTTCACATGGTGGGACAAGTTCCCTTTAAAGCAAAAGATCTATGGAATAAGATCTGGAAAAATTCTGTAGAATCAGGTGATCCTGGTATTTATAATATTGATTTAGCTAATAGTTATACTAATGTAAATTATTTTGAGAATTTAGATTCCACTAATCCCTGTGGAGAAATCAGTTTGCCTTCTTATGGTAATTGCTGTCTTGGCAATGTAAATCTTTCTAACATGGTCGTTGATGGTGCCGTTGACTGGAAACGCTTAGCAAGAACTGTTAGGTCTGGTGTACGGTTTCTGGATAACATTCTAACGATTAATCATTTCCCAACTAAGACCTGTAAGGAAGTTGGAACCAAATCTAGGAGAATTGGGTTAGGAGTTACTGGGTTACATTATATGCTTATTAAGTTAGGCTTGAAGTATGGTGATGAGAAGTGTTTGGAGTTCTTGGAGAGGCTATTTAGTACCATTCGCGACGAGGCGTATAAAGAATCAATTTATACCTCCCGAGACAAGGGAGCTTTTCCTGCGTTTGACTACAAAGAATTTCTGAGCCAGGGCTTTGCAAAAACCCTTCCTGCTCGTATAAGAATGCTTATAAAGCAGCATGGTATTAGAAATGCCGTCATGCTCACCATTCCCCCGTGTGGCACAATATCTATGCTGATGGGGGTATCCTCTGGTATTGAACCAATTTTTGCCGCCATGTATATGCGCAGGTACAGGGATACTAATGTTACGAAGGAGACTTTGGTTGTAGATCCGTTATTTGAGGAGTATGTTTCATCAGATAAAGATCTGACCAACTTCGTCGGTGCCTATGATGTTTCACCAGAAGAACATATTCGCGTTCAAGCAACCATTCAAAGGTATATTGACTCTTGCATAAGCAAAACAATCAACTTGCCAGAAGGCTACGAAGCGGAAGAGCTTTCCTCCACAGCATTGGACTATGTTCATTACCTTAAGGGATTAACAATCTATCGCGCTGGCTCTAAGAATAGTGAACCTCTCACGGCTATTCCTTTGACAGAAGAAAATGTACGCAAATACATGGATAGAGATAATGTAACCACCGCAGTTGCTGATGGTATGGTCTGCTCTATGGCTGGTGGGGAGTGTGGCTAATGCCTTGTTACGCTTTTTTCTGTGATGATTGCGAGGTTTCTTGGGAGAAATTGCGCCCAATATCTGAGGCGGATAAAGGATCAAAATGCCCTGAGTGTCGGAATAAGGGGCAAAGGGACTATAACTTCGGTATTATGAAGTTTGATCTAATGTCGAGAGCCTCTCAGCACAAAAACCGAGATTTTTACGAAGGCGGAGACAAGAAGTTAGGGCGTAAGGTCTTAGAAAATTTGGGTACTGCGTCTGAGAAACGAATGAAGCAACAAGCTTCTGCTTATTCAGTTATGCGGCCCAACATGAAATATTTTGAAGGGAAAGGAAAAGCTCGGAGATTAACTCAAGCACAATCAACAAGAAAACGAAAAAACCTAGAAAAAATGACCCGTCATGTCTATAATAAGGCAAAGATGGACCCAAGTAAACCGAATAACGGAAATCAAGTACTTTAAGAACCGTCATGAAATACGAATTTAGCGACAACATTCAGAGGGGCATTTTGTACCTTCTTAAGGCCAAGCCCGACTTCTTCCTCCAGATAGTTAATCTAATCAAACCCGAGTATTTTGAGTTTCCTACGCATTCAAAGATTTTTGAAATAGTAGGTGACCATTATACTAAGTACCTTAAATTGGCTACTGACGAAGTTATCGTTGAAGAGGCCAGAAAGTTACTAACTCCGAGAGAAAATCTCTCCGACATTGTTGATGAGATTGATCTCATTAATAGTCTAGATACCTCGGCCATAGAAAATCCTGAGTACCTCATGGATTTGGTTGAGGAGTTTGCTAAAAAGTCTGCCATGAAAGAGGCAATATCAAAGTGTATGCTTTATCTGAAAGAAGATAGGTATGCAGAGACTGAGGTTGTTATCAGGGAGGCTCTAACTGTTAGTAGAGAGGTTGACCTTGGGCAGACCTACTTCCCGTCCGTTAAGGATAGGTGGTTACGGGCACTGGATGAGGACTTCTCTCTGCGGTATCGGACCTTCCTTCCCACTTTAAATCGAGTACTAGACGGGGGTTTAAGTTCTAAGGAACTTGCTATGGTTGTCGCGCCACCCGGTGTAGGAAAATCGGTATTTTTGGTGAATCAGAGTGTTGAGTCACTAACTGAGGGAAGGAAGGTTCTATACCTTTCACTAGAGATGTCAGAAGACAAGATAGCACAGAGGTTCGACTCTGTAATGACCCTTATTCCTCAGTCCAAACTAAAGTCACACCAGAACCTTCTTCATGACAGATTGGAAATGTTCAAGACTGAGTTCCCTGGTGGGGAGTTGGTTATTAAGCAGTTTCCTACTGGACAGGCGACAGTAAACACTATCAGGTCCCTTTTGGTTCAGTTAAGAAACTACGAGCAGTTTGAACCTGATATTCTTGTTGTTGATTATCTGGAACTTCTCAGGCCTAGCACACAAATACTACAGGAGTACCAAGCACAGCAGAGAATTGCTGAGGAACTTCGTGGCCTTGCAGTAGAAAACGATATTCTAGTTTGGACGGCAACCCAGACCAATAGGCAGGGTAGGCAAGTTAAATTAATTACTGATTCTGAACTTGCAGACGCTTATGGTAAGATCAGAACTTGCGATTTCGCAATATCTTTGAACCAGACAGAAGAAGAGTTCGATTTTGGGACCATGAGGTTGTATGTTATGAAGTCTAGGAACAGTCACCAAAGATTCGTTGTTCCTATGGCAGTGGATTATTCTATCCTCAAAGTTACAGAATCTGATGAAATAATAGGAGATGATGATGACGAATAAAGCAAATGAACTCCTTCTTGCTTACGCTGATCTGACCTGGGATGCTTATGTTGAATTAACAACAAAGTTGTCCTCCATCAACAGAAATAATGTTGATGGTGAGTTGGCAGACCTCCCCCAGAAGTATTCTTACTACTCAGGGCTGTTGAGTGTGGCAAAGAAGGAAGTAGAGAAGGCTAGGCTTGACCTAGAACAGTACATGGCAACCACTAGACAGGAGGAATATAACAGGAGAATGGCTTCGGGTCAGAAGGCTACAGATAAGTATCTTGAGTCTTATGTGATGTCGCAAGAGCTTTACAAAGAATATAACGAGGCTCTCTATATGAGTAACTTCAAATATAATTTGTTACGGGATTTGGTCAATGCTCTTTCCATAAAAAAAGATGCGCTGGTACAACTCTCTGCTAATTCTCGCGCCGAGGCGAAAATTTACAACTAATTTGTAAAAAATTAGTGAGTGGTGTCTATAATATATAAAGGCGCTTGCCTTAACTTTAACTAAAAAAACGAGATAACGAAATGACAATTGATCTAGAAAGGCTTCGTCAGAAGCACACTGAATTGACTCAACAACGGGATCCTTCCACCGCTGGAAGTTTTCTGAGCAACTTTCTTCAACTGACCGAGGGCACAAACCTTGTTCGCTTCCTTCCTGGCAAGGATGAGGAAACTGAGTTCTTCGCTGAAACCAAAATTCATCGGGTAACTGGTGATTCTGGTCAAGTGAGGAACTACCATTGCAGAAATATTCACAACGAGGAATGCCCTCTTTGTGAGGCTTACTATGGTCTTTGGAAGACTGGTAGCAAGGAAGATGAGGGTACTGCTAGGCTTATTAAGCCCCGCAATCGGTACTACATGAATGTTGTTGATCGCAATACAGGAGAGGTTAAGATCCTCTCATTCGGAATTATGCTTTTCCAGAAGATTCTTGGTGCAATGCTGGATGAGGATTATGGCGACATTACGGACTTGGAAACTGGTCATGATTTTAAGATCGTGAAGGTTATGGAAGGTGGCTGGCCCAAGTACGACCAGTCTGCTCCCCGCCCTCGCCCCGAAGCCGCAGGAACTGATGCGGAACAGGCGGCATGGATGGATAGCCTACATGATATTCATGCGCTGGTTAAGATAGAGGACTACGAAGAGACTAAGGCTACGGCTATGACGATTCTTCCTACTCTATATTCTAATCTGCCCACAGAAACTAAGGCTCCCGATGATTCGGGTGACCAACCTGTGACAGACGAGAATTATCTTGAGAGTCTTAAGTCTTAGTACTATATATAAAGCAATGGGTGCGGCAGCTTTGGTTGTCGCACCTTCTTGCGTTTCAATTGACGGAGTACCAGTTATTCCTATCCCGTTTGTCTCATTATGGGCACCAGGGGTAGAGATAACAACCAAGGAAATTTGTCCTTGGGGCGTGTATTGTGCAGAAAATGCTCCAGAAACACACTATCATAATGATACAAAGGTAAAAATGTTACAATGGTAAAAAACACAGTCGTTAGCTTATTGCTACTTTTTGGTA
>Ga0114899_1000535_pt1 | contig 26630 bp, 36 predicted proteins | sample MalvireepMed_215_FD_83497 | JGI IMG/M metagenome (GOLD analysis project Ga0114899, IMG submission 83497) | Marine viral communities from the Global Malaspina Expedition - Malaspina viral metaG DeepMed_215 | ecosystem: Environmental > Aquatic > Marine > Oceanic | place: Mediterranean Sea...
ACCGGAAGGCGATCGTTCAGGCTGCTGGGAAGATCCTCAAAGCCGCTGCGCCTGTCGACCTCACCCGAACCACCGCGGACCTGGCAGAGGTCCGGTTCTCGGGCGTCGAGGTCGGGCCCTATCTGGGCCGCGGGATCATAGACAGGATAGACCTGTCTACCACGGCTGCTGGTGGGCAGCTGGTCCATGTCGTGGACTACAAGACCGGCCAGCCGCAGCAGCGCGAAGAACTGGCCCGCGCGCCGCAGACCCTGATTTACCTCGAACATGCGGTCAGCGAGTACTTCAACGGGTCCCCGCCGCAGCCCTCAGACGACGTCGCCATGATCTACGACTACGTAGGCTCGGGCGTGCGGGTCAGGATCGACTACGACCCGTTCGTTGTCGAAGAAGGGCTAGCCGCTGCAGGCCTGCTCTACGAAGAGTTCCAGGCCACGCCGACCGAAGAACTCGCAGAGACGCCGAATCCTTCGTGCTCCTGGTGCTCGTTCCGGTCGGAGTGCTCTGAGTTCAAGCGGGTGGTAGAGAAGCCCGCCAGCCCGCCAGCGTGGGCCGCAGGCCTGCCCTTGGGTGACCTGGTGGCCAAGCGGTATCAGGTGAGCCAGGATATACGCCTGCTCGAGCTCGCGCGCAAAGACCTGGACGTCGCAATTAAGGACCAGATCGAAGACGGTCGCTACGAAGACGCGGACCACACGGTGCGCACGACCCGGCGGAAGACCACTACATACTCGCCGACGGTTCTGCCGCAGCTAAGCAGACATTTGGGCGTGCCGCTGCTCGATCTGGTGCGGAAGACCTGCAAGGTAAGCAATACGAAGGTCAAGGCGCTGGCGAAAGGTGACGCAGCGAGCGCGGATATTCTGGCGCTCCACGCGTCGACCGAACCGGGCTCGGCGTTTTTGACCGTCAAGGCTCGCGGAGGGCTGTTCTAGTGGGGCCGCTGTGCGGGCTGTGCCATACGGCTCATATCCTAATGACGCCCTGCTCTGCGATCCCGGGCGAACCGCCGCCACTGCTGGACAGAGAGCAGCGCAGGACAGTAAAGGCTGCGCTGGAGGTGGCGATAGAGCGCGGGAAGATCCGGCCATACCAGGCGCTTGAACTCGCTGAGATCCTGTCGGTCCAGCTCGAGCCCTGGGTAGATCGGCAGGCTGCCCACCTGGACAGGGCCATGGGGCCCGTAACTCCAACAGCCGAAAATCGAGAATAATCCCGGTATTACCTTGCGTCTTTGAAATTCTGCCGCTATTATCTAGGCATAAGCAACAACGAAAGGCTTACCATGAGCTACACCATGACCGCGGACGAGACTGCAATCTGGGACGGGAACGACGACGCAGCCCGCGACGAACTGCGCCGCGAGGTCCGCATGCGGTTCCGCAGCGACTCACGAGGCGACGTCCACGTTTACACCAACGACGGCGTTATGCTGTTCGTCGTCGAGAACGAGTAATGACAGACCCAATCAAATCCGCCATAAACCAGGCCCTCAACGCTGCCATAGTCGGCAGCGGAACAGGCGAGAGCAACGAAGACGTTTTCTGGGCGCGGCTCGTCGCTGAGCTCCAGGCCGCGAAATCAAGGGAGCTGGAAGCATGAACGAGAGCAACCTGCGTGCGGAGAAGAACGACTACGGGTGGTCTGTGATCGACCCAGACGGCGGCAGGTGGTGGCCAGGCCCCAGGGACTACGCATGAGCCGCGGAGGCAAGCGGAAGGGCGCAGGCCGCCCCCCCATTGTCGGGCCTGATTCTGCAGAGGTCCGGGTCAAGCTCGGGCCGCGGGCGCTGGTGAAGTTAGACGAATACGCGGCGAAGCATTGCGCCCTACGTGCTGGCAGGCCTGATCGAGCGGCGGGGCTGCGGTCTATGGTCCTGCACCATGGAGCGACCCAATGAGAGGCCTACCAGGACAGTGGATCATTTCGCCCAGCAAGCAGCGTCCCTGCCAACAATTGAGGGCCAAGTACCTCGAAAGAGACCTGTCCACGCTGCCGCCAGGCTGTGACCCCTGCTGCTCGAGAGCCGCTACGATCTTCGTCTATGATCCAAAGGCCAACCTCTGCACTCAACATTACCGCGCGCTGCGTAAGGCCAAGAGCGAGGCTTACCATGAGCCACCAGAATGAGTAATGGAGCGACCCAATGAGCCTCCACGAGTATCAGCAGAGCCGCGCGGTCGAGCGCCACGGGTTCCCATTCTACAGCCTGGTCATGGGCGCAATGCGCCAGGCCGACTCGGACAACGCGGAGAGGCTCAAGCGCGCGTTCCCAAAGGTATGGGAGGAGCTCCAGGCCCGGTACAGTGCGCCTGGAGGACTGCTCCCGAACGAGGCACATGCGCCATGAGCCTCCAGAATGAGTATCTGACCGCTATAGGCGGATTCTTAGCGCTCGTAATGTCCGCGGCGCTGATCGCGTGGCTATGCTCGTAGCGTGCGTCTCACAGGGCTGCGATCGCTCGTGGGACCCCGCCAAGCACAGGCCCTCTAAGCGATACTGCTCCAAGCACTGCGGGAACCGTGACTACCACAGGCGCCCGCCAGCGAGCAGGACCTGCGCCTACCAGCCCTGCAGCGGGTCGTGGGTGATCGCTAGCCGCCACGCCACGGCGCGGCACTGCAACCGAGAGTGCGCTGCGCGGGCCTACCGGCAGAGACCTGGGCCTCGGGCCAGGCACGCCGCCCGGATCAGGCGCCGCCGCCGCGCGTCGATCGGCAGAACCTGCCGCTGGTGCCAGGTCCAAGACGGCGATCGGCAGTTTGCGACCATGACAGTGTGCACCCGCTGCGACCGGGCCCTCAGGCGTCAGGCCTGCGAGCGCTGCGGTGGCCCGTCATACCGGCGAGAGCCGGCCTGCCTGGTCCGGTGGCGCGCGCCCTATGGCACCGACTGCAGGCTCGAGAGCCTAGAATAGGTCCGTGGAGAGCTCGCGGGCCTCTGCTGCTGAGGTCGGGCCCGCTGGCAGCGCCTCGAGCCGGATCCGGAACCCAGGCAGGGGCCCGTAGGCTTTGCCGACCTCGCCAGCGCATATCTGACCGTCGTCAGCGAGAAAACCCGCGCCCTCCAGCCCGTCTTCAAACATTTTGAGATAGTTTCCGCGATCACCTCTGCCTGTCGCAGTGGGCCTAATGGATCCGTCCAGCGCCGCCTCTCGCTTCCAGCGCGGCCAGCTGGCAGGCACGCCCAAGACGAACAGCACGTCTAGTCGAATGTCCGCGGCCCAGGGCACCAGCGGCCTCTCGGGCACCTCCAGTAGGGCCTTAACGAGCGCGGCCTGAGCCGCGCGGGTGCGGCTCGAAGGGGATATCCTAGGCTGCCCCTTGACCCGGAACAGCGCCATGCTGTTCCCTTTAACCGCTGGGTGCTGGCCAGTCTTCTTCTTTTTCTTCTCCCGCCAGGAAAAGGTGGGCCCGGGTAAGAAGAACTCAACTGACGTCACAGGGTGGTTGTAGCCTGCATGTATGACCAAACTAGAAAGCCTGGCTCAGAAGGCGGCGACAGAGACCCTAAGCCCGGAGGAGTCAGAGGCTCTATCGCGCGCCCTGCTCGAGCTCGAGCTGCACCGGGCCAGGGAAGTGGCCCGGCGCATTCTCGCGGTCTGGTCTGAAGGCTAGGCCTTCGCTGTCTTCTTCTTGCTCTTCTTCGCGGCCTTTGCCCTGGCCGCCGGGACTCTCTTCCCGTTGACGTCAACGGATCGGGTGGTCCCGTTGCGTGCTTTTCTCTTCTTGGCTCGCTGGAGTACCTTCCGCGCCGAAGACGGCGGCGGCGGCTGTCCCATGTCCTCACGCCACGAGAACCGCGACACACCGTCAGTCACTGATAATTCTGCCTGCGCGGGGATCGACTCGCGCCCATGCTCGGTCGCAATCTGTCCCAGGGTCCCCGTGTAGGTCGTGTCCGCGTCCTGGGCAATCTTCTGTATCTGGCCTTGGATAGTCTTGATCTGGGACTGAAGGCGTGCAATTTCTGCCATGCGCTCTTCACTCCTGGCCCTGACAAGCTCGAACGCGCGGGCCTGGAGCGGCGTCAGTTCGATTGAGATTGACTCCATGTGCGCGAAGGGATCAGACTCTGCCAGTATTTTAGATTGGGTCATGCGTGCTCCTTGGGTTCGGGAGCAGAGTGTAACAAAGCCACTAGGGCACAGCCTGGATAAGCTCGACCTTCCAGCCGCGGACGCTTGTCGCGTCGTTGTTCGATCCTACCGTGTTGTCTCCGCGCAGCAGTAGGTCGATCGTGCCTGAGATCGCCTCCGTGTGCGAAGTGTGGTCGACAAACGTCGTCCCTGTGCTCGTGTAGACCGTGACCCCGTTTGCCTCCTGCCCAGCCGCAGCGGTTATAGAGACTATTGCGTCGATCCTCCACGGGTCGCCGCCGTCACCCTGCCCTGTTCCGATCTTTAATCCGCCGGTCCCGCCCCAGCGCAGGAACGCCGAACCTGTCTGCACTCCGTCGTCGAAGGTACCCCACGCCGTAATCTTGACTTGGTCCCCGACAGACAGCTGGGCAGCGCTGAACTGGTAGCTCTTTAACGTCTGCTCTGCAGCGCCTACCGTGGACACGAGCGTAGCGTCGGCAGCGAGCACCGACGTCCCGCTAATAAGCGAAAGGTCTACTTCTGTCCCGTCGTCACGGACCCACCAGGCCTCGTTGGACCCTGCCGTGTCTCCTGCATAGAGTCCGGGGAGGAATACGCCAGCGCCAGGGCTCGGCCAGTTCGCAGGTCGCACGGCCTGCTCAGCGAATGCGATCCCTGTAGGGTCTATTATGTCGTCGAAAGTAGCCTTTCCTGTCGCATGGACCGGGCCCGTGATAAGCACGCCGCCCTCACCGACTAGCAGACTGGTGCCCGACGAGACTCCAGCCGAAGTGAGGACGTCGAATTCTAGGCCTACCTGGGTATGAGTAAGGCGTACGCCGCCGCCGCCCTGCACGCCGGAGAACCCAGGCGTCCCGAAGACCATGCTAGCGCCGCCGCCTGGCAGGAAGAGGTCGACCGGCCCCGCGCCGACCGATCCAGAGGCTGTCTCTCCTGGGTTATAGTCCCCGCTTTGGAGCGCGTAGAGCACGCTAGGCTCTACGAACTCTGGCGGCCCGAACACGATACCGCCAGCGGTCGCCTGGCCTCCTCCTCCAGCTGCGGTAAATGACTCCCAGGTCCCGTCTCCTTGAGCGACGACGGTAATAGCTGCGACATTCCCAGCATTGGCAGGCACGCTCACCAGGTCTTGTATCCAGCCTCCGTTAGTGAAGTCTGTCTGCCCCTGGGCTGTCGCATATCCGCCTAGGATAATCCCGCCATTGAACCCCATGCTCTGTAGCGCTGTCGGCGTGCGGCTCGACTCGCCTCCTCCTCGTGCTTTGCGCACGGCGTCTGAGTCGCCCACTCGGGGGGGTGGCGTCTGTGCTGGGCGCCCGTATTCGTCAATAACGCCAGCGCCGTTTAGAGCCCAATAGGTGCTTGGCGTCATTGTGCCGCCGCCAAACACAGACAGGCCGCCAATTGGCAAACCTCCCCCCGAGATTGAGCCGTCGCCACGGCTTGGAGGCGGGTATCCAGTCCCTGAAGTCCCGCCGGGGCCGACTCCTGTTAGACCATTGCCGCCGCCGCCGCCTGCTTTCTGATCGGGCCGCGTAGGCTCTAGTCCCCCCGGGTCTAGCGGGAGCTGCCCGCCTGGATAGCCGGGCCCCGTGTCCCAGCCGTCAACCTTGTCCCAGGCGCCCCAGCCCGCCGGAGGGTCCACCCATTCTTCGGGCGGATCCCAGTTCTCAAGCTGGCCGCCAACAGTCGTCTGACCGGCCCCAGAGTTTGAATTTGGGCCACCGTCTGTGCCCAGATCCGTCGGCTCAGATCCACTGGGTGCATACTGCCCAGTGCCGCCTGGGTAGGTCTGCGGAACCCAGTTCCCTCCCATGTCTGAGAAAGGGCCTATATCGCCAGTCGTCCCGCCTGACGTCGGTAAGCCCGTGCCTGAGATCGAGCCGTCTCCGCGGGTGACTGGGCCTGGGTCATATGTCGTCCCCGCTCCAGTCCCGCCACCTCCCGGGGTAGTCTGGCATTCCTTTGGTGGGCCAGTATCGGTCTTCTCCGGCTTCTTAGGTCCTTTTTTGGTGACCTTCTTCTTTTTCGGGTCTCGCCTGCGACCTGTGACTGTCTTGGTCTCGTCCTGTGGAATAAAGAAGAAAGTCTCAGCAGCCCACCGCCACTTGCCTGGCGCGGTTCCGCCGCACCAGCCGTGGGCTACGCCACCGTCCCAGCGAAGGTGGACTGGGCTCAGGAAGGGGCCACCAAGAGTTGGGTCCTCCCATGGTTGAGTCTCAAAGTCCAGCGGCCCGTCGCCCATGGAGTTCTTGTAGAGCGCGTCGCAGGAGATATGCGCCGCGTTAACGGGCTCGCCGTCAACGGTGGTCCCGATCCTGTGGACGTCGCCCTGATCGCCAACCTCGAGGAACCCGCCCGAGCGCGCGGTGATCGACGCGAGGACGAAGCCAGCGGCCAATGGTTCCGGCGGTTTGTCTTTGGGCGGCTCTTCTTTCTCTTTTGGCGGATCCTCCTTGGGCCGCGTTTCGGTCTTCTCGGGCGGCGGTCGAGTCTGCGTCTCGTCGCCTGGCCTCCGCTCTGGGACCTCTGGCTGGTTCGGCGTCTTTCCCTGGGTCCGCTCCTGGTAGTTCTCGAGGAGCTTCTTCATGTACTCCTGGGTGTTAGTGATCCTCCCATGGGAGGTCTTCATGCCCTCCTCGCCCTGCTTAGGGACCCCCTCCTCTTCTCTGGCTTCGCCGCTGGCGCCACTGGAAGCGCCAGGCGTGTCGTAGACGAGGCCTCGCCCGTCCAGCCCGTCTTTGCCAGACAGGGTCAGCTGCCAAGCAAGCGTGTCATTTCCGCCTAGACACTTGCCTCCCGCCAGCTTTGCCACCCGCCAGAATGTGTGCAGTCGGGCTGCTCGGTCCTTATCGGGCTTGTCGTCTTTGTCGAGGTCGTAGACCAGGGTTCCCAGCTTGGGGTCTCCTGCCTTGTTGACCGCCACCAACGGCGCGCCGCCGGTCGCGAATGCCAGCAGCTCTTGGCTGTTCTCGTTGGTCGAGGCCAGGACAATCAGCGGCTGACCTACAGAGACGTCTGCCGCGTCTGGGTGAAGGCCTGCGACCTGCGCGCGATATCTCGGGTCCGCGGCCCAGCGTGAGTTTCCAGCCAGGCCCACGCTGACGGTGCGGCTATCGCTCTTCTTCTTCTTGTCCTGAGCGCGGGTGCGAGTGACCGAATTATCAGACTTGGTCGTAGTCTCCTTCTTGGAGTTCGACAGCGCGACGCCTGGAGCCGCGAACAGCCAAGACCCGTGCTGACGTAGCGCGGTGCTGGCGGTCGGAAAGTGCATTCCGCCGATAAGGTCACCGGAGGTCATTACTGCCGACTGAGATCCTTCGTGGCCCTCAATGACCCACTGGCCAAGGTCCCGCCGACCCTCGACCCGGCCACACATGACCTTCTCTCGGTTCTGCGGAAGGATCCCGCGGTGGTCCTGAAGCGGGAGCATGCCCAGGACTCTGAAGTCGGCAAGTTTCATGCGGCCGCGACCTTCTCTAATGCGGTAAAAAACGCGTGGGCACACACGATCTCTCTGTGTATCCAGCCTTGTACATAGCTCGGTGGGATCCTGGCGGGGTTCCAGAGCACAGAAGCGTCTGCTGGATCTGTGAACCACTTTTTGTACCAGGTGCGGTATTCGTAGGCATAGTGGATCAGGGGGGCCTCGACTGGTGCCTCGTATTCCCAGTTCGTCTGCGTCAGCTTCAGCCGCTGCGGCTTCTTGCCCACGACAGCGAGCGCCAGCGCGAAGGCCCGCATTTGGTCAGACCACTCCCAGCCCGGGAGATCGCAGAACAGGTCCATGATCTGCCACCAGACCTCACCGAGATCCTTCGCGATCTCTATTGGGATCACATAGGGAACCCTGGCGCCCCATGTGTGGTTCGGGTCGTCGCCCAGGTCCAAGCCGAGATCGTCAGCAATCCTCGCCGCGAGCCCTCCCCGGAGGTCGTTCGGGCACCTGTCGACAGCCAGTGTGGTGGGCCACGATACCTTGCGAGTCCAGACCATATCAGGGTCCATGAGTACTATATGAGTAGCGCCCAGCTGCTTGCCTTTGTGGTATCCGTCGAGCAAAGACGCTGCAGTATTCCGCGCGGCCCATTCTCTGCTGCCCTCGCCCCGGTAGTTCTTGCTGGGAACGACAAGCGCGCCAGCCTCGCGACAGGCAAGGAACTCGCCTGTCAGGCCTTCTTCGTAGCCGCCATGAACAACGATCATAGGTGCTACCCTCTGCCGCTTCAGACAGGAATAGGTCGCGACCTGAGCCTGCCAGCCGTGGTAGTACCAATTCTCACAAGAGATCACCACGAGGTGCTTACTCTCTGTCAACGAAGCCCTCTACGATCCTGCGCACGTCTGGTGGCAGCAGCGCCTGAGCGTCTACGGCAGGAGGCGAGGGCGCAAGCTCCACGGTGGTAAGCGCGCCGCCCTCTTCGCCGCTCGCGAAATTATGCACGACCCGTGTCACTGTCCCGCCAATGGTGGCGTCCGGGCGGAACGTCGTCGTCAGCTGGCCTTCTGGGTGGTCCCTGTAGCGCATGAACTCACGGAGCGCGAAGGCCTTGGCAATGTCCTCTAACTGTCCCAGATTTACGGGGTCCCCTAGGTCTGGAAATTCAAAGTCCGATCCGCCCTCAGTAAACGCTGCGAAGAACTGCGGGGCCAGGTCGTCATTCCAAGCGAATCGTGCTACAGCGCGCGGGAGCCCGACCCGGAGCTCGAGCACGGGACCCTCGCCCTGCTGCGAGCGGGGCGTAGCGCCCGGCAGGAGGCTTTCAGCCTCGCTTAATGTGACCTCCACAGGATAGAACCGGCGGCGGTTATTGGGCGCGCCCAGGCTCAAGGTCACCAGGAACGAGAGTTCCATGTCCGGTGTCAAGAACGTGTCCTCAATGAATATCTTCCGCTGATCGAACCGAGCGAGCCCGCCAGACCTCGCGACCGCTGCTGATCGCTCGTAGGTGTCTACCAGCCCTTTGAAATCCTCCTGCAAGACGACCTGCAGGATCCCTAGGTCCTGGTCAAGGACACGGACGATAGCAGGCGCTGGCTCGAGCTTGTCTAGGCGGGTCCCAATGATCTGATTCCCTACGTCCTCCTTGGCCAGCGTGTTTGAGAAGCGGTTCTGCGTCAGCTGGAACAGGGCCTGCTCCACCGAATCAGACTGGTTTAACGGCGTCCAGGCATGGACTACGCAATAGTCCTGGTAGGCCAGCGCTGGCGCGCGGGAGCCTGTCTCTGGGTCTTCGATTCCCACTCGGTAGGGATAGATCCGCTTTACCCGGTCTCGCCATATCTTGCCGATTAGAAAGGTTCGCCGGTAGTGTTCGCGGAGGAGCGCGATACGCTTACGCCAGACGCCGCCGCGGTCAACTTCCGGCGCGCCGTAGGAGTTCAGCGCGTTACCGAACCAGTTCTCTCTGATTCTGGTCCGCGACAGCTCAAACGCTTTTGCCAGTGGGTTGGGCCCTTTGTTCTGGTTGCAGAACTCTATGTAATCGTCCAGCGTGAGCCATGTCCCGCGGACTACCCTCCTGGTAGCGTCGCCCACGGTAAACGTCCCGTCTTCAGGGACAGGGATCACGTTAGAGCAGCGCAGGAGCTCGCCAGCGTCTCTAGGCCTCGTCTCCTTGCCTCCGAGCGGATCAGACTCCTTGGTGTCTATCCTCGCCTCCACCTGTCGCTCATATAGAACCCTGATCTTGGCGGGTCGCTCCTTCCGCCTGTCTTGGCGCTCGAACAACGGGAACCCGACGATAGGTCGCAGCTCCACGAGCCCTTGGCGTGTCGTAGTCTCGCGCAGATTCGGGAGGCCTAGGGCCTGCGCCTCACCGTCTCCTTGGGTGTCGTAGAGAATGACCTGCCCGGTCCCGTCTACATAGACGTTTGCGCCGCCGCCTAGATAAGCCAGGAGCTTCGCCACCGCGGCGTCCCCTTGCATATTGAATTCCCAGTTTTCTACCGGAACTGTTGACGCGACCAAGACGTGGTCACGGTCGGTCCAATTGCCAGCCCCGGCCACGGTGTCCAGAATATCCCTCGCCACCTCTTCGCCGCTCCAGGCCACTCCGTTGTTGATAGACCAGGGAGCATAGGATACGTCGTCGCTGACGACGGTCTGCTGCGTCCGCGCGTCAGGGGGCAGGTTCCCGGATCCCGGGGACCGCTTGACGTTAGGCGTCTTCCTGCGGACATTGTAGTAGCGTGGGACGAACACATACGCCCATTGGAATCGGCGGTCTACCAAGGTCAGAATGGTTGTGCTGGGGTTGCTGCTGGGTGCTAGGCCTAAGATCGTGAGTTGGGCAATCTCCTTTGAGTCCCCCTCGTTCTCCAATTCCAAGACGGAGCCTAGGGCTGTGCCTACAGCGAACAAACCCTGCGCTGTCTCGCGGTCTACCTCGAGTTGGACGATTGACGGAGCAACGCCGGGGACCTCGATCCACCGGGAGCCAGACTGGACCTCGAGCGGGACACCGTCTAGCCGGGCGATCACCTGCTTTGACCTCTGGTCCTGGTCTTGGGCTGGTTTGTGCTCCCGCCTGATCCTTGCGCGCTCGCTGCTATGATCTCGAACTCCTCTGTGACGGTCTTTATCGTTACGAGCTGCTGGGTGCCCTGGATCCCGCGGAACCCTGGCTGGTTGCGGCTCCTGCGCGACAGCCGCACGGCCTCAGTCCCTGCCTCTGTCGTTGGAGTCGCGAGCTCGCCCAGCACGGTCGCGCCCTGACCTTCTCGGAGCACAATGCGTGGCGAGCCTCGGACCCCACCCGCGCCACCCAGCGCAGGCGAGGCTATGTCGCCCAGCGTGGTCGTGGTCGTGATCACCTGGCGGTTTAGCTTGCGGTTGGCCTGGTACTTGAATGCCTCGGTAGGGTTCGGCTCGTCGTCTGTCTCGTCGTCTGGGACGACTTCGGGCCATGTGTAACGAATGATCTTCCCGAAGTCGATTGAGTCCGTGAACTCTATCTTTCGCTCCAGGAGCGAGCCGCCAGCCGTTCCAAGCCCGGTCAGCGTCGCTTGAATCGTGTGCTCGTCGAAGTTGTAGCCTGGCTCTACCGTCTCAAGAATCACAGACCCGCCCGCTACGGTCTCCATGTTCTGGGTGATCCACGGCAGAATGGTCGTATCAAACAGGCTGACCATGTCTTCCTCTATCGTCTGGTCTACGGCAGCGGTGTACTCGGCGACGATCCGCTTTAGCGGTCGCGCGGAAGGGTCGCCGTCGGTGCCCTCGTCTACCACCTTGACGATCAGCGAAGGGTCAACAATCCCTGGGTTATCTAGCTGGCCTGAGTCCTGGTTAAAGAAGACCTGCCTATAGGATCGCTCGAACTCAACGGTGGTGTCTGTGACGTTCGGCGTATATCGCTCGGTCACGAGCTCTGCTGACCAGCCCAGAGCCGCAATGATCGTGGCTACGCGCGCGGTGATCTCCGACAGGTAGACAGCGCTGGCCTTGACCACCGGCAGCCCTGGGTCTGCGGTGTATGCGCCACGCACCGTCAGGCCGCCACGCCTAGACGGGGTGTAGACCACGTCATACTCAAAGTCCTGCAGGAAGTCGTCGTCAACGGTTCGGGCTGGAATGCCAGCCTGAATCGTTACCTCGTAGAGCCTCGAGGTGTTCGTGTCAAAGCGCGGATCAGACTCGCCCACCTTGACGATCTCGGGCGTGACGTCGAAGCCTGTAGCGTCCGCGTCGCTGAGCTCGAGGGACTCAGAAGACAACAGGTTGACCCTCAGCGCCTCTCTTCGGCGGGTAAACAGTTCCTCCAGGGATACGCAGGCTGCAGCCAGAATGGACTCGGACGAAGCCTGCACGACGAACCGAAAGACCACGGTAGCGTCTACGGGCCCTTTTCTGATCCTGTGTATCCCTGTCAGGTGGAGATCAGCACCCGCGCGGGATCCCGGGATAGCCTGGCCCGCGTAGACAACCGACATTTCGCGAACGACTGCCACTAGGGGCCTCCGATACCTTTGGCCAGGATCTCAAGGACGTTGACGGCTCCTCGCTTCGCCAGGCCCAGCCGGTTACGACCAGCGATCAGCCGCCGCTCCTCGCGGCTCTGGAGGATCTCGTCACGCACCCGAGCGGCTTCGAATGCCTCGCCGACAGGTGTAAAGATCAGACCACCCGCGCCCGTGTCTCCACCAGCCGCGAAGGCGTCCTCGATCCCTCGGGCCCGCAGGCGGCCCACGCCAAACGAAGCCCGAAGAACTCGCATTGGGTCTGACATGAACGCGATCTGGTCAGTCTGCGCACGGATTTCGCCCTCTAGCTTGGCGAACTCCTCTCGAGTGACGTTCCTGGGGATTGAGTCGATCCTGGGCTGCTCGAAATTCTCCGCGACGAAGCTGCTAACTGCTCCAACGACCTTGACGGCTGCGAAGCCTGCCGCGGCAGCTGTCAGGCCTGCGCGCCCGCCCTTCGCGATCCCACGCATGCGCTCCTTGATCGTCTCTTTTTTGAGCGCGCCAGCTATCAGGCCGCCGCCGAACCCAGGGCCCTTCTTCCCGGCAGGCGCTCGCTTGCCCGTCGGCCTCGTGGGCGCGCCCGGTGGCTGCCCGCGGGCCTGGTTGCCGCCGCCGCCAGCCTGCGATTCCCTTACGCGTTGCTCAGACCGCTCAGACTTAGACCGGAGTTCGCGGGCCTTTTTCTCGGCCTCCTTGGTGTTTAAGACAACCTTGATTTCAGCGCGTTCTGCCATGATCTGAGTGTAGCAGTCGCCTATGGCGAGCTCCCAGCCCCTGTCCAGGCAGACCAGGTGTATTGGCGCTGGGCTACATAGCCAACCTCGGCGTCTAGTTCAGCCGCGACCGCTGAAGCTGAGATCAGTTGGATTCGGACACCGTCCTGCTCTGAGAGTAGCGCTATGGCGTCAAACAGGACCTGCTCAAGCTCGAGCAAACCGCGCCCCTTGGAAGTCAGGCCAGTCCCTGGTCCTGCGCCCCCCATGATCACAGTCTCGCCCCATGTGTCGCCTGCTACAGCATGAGCGATCAGGATCGTAAACTTTTGGGTGACCAGGTCCGGCTCCTCGTCGTCTACCTCCATTTCAGCTGGCAGGATCAGGCAATAGGGCCACCGCACCTGGGATCGGTAGCGCTCACCGTCGATCCCGGCGGATACGATCACCTTCCCGAAGACCCGCTCACCGCCAAGACCTGGCCAAACAGCCGTAGCCAGCGCGGTCTTGATCAGCCCAGCTATGGCAAAGGTACTAGCCACGGGCACGATCCATGAACGCCGCCAATGTCCTTGATACCAGCGAGTCTCCACCGTCTAGGACCGCAAGCACGGCAGCCTCGCCCAGCTCCGTCCGCGCGGCATGCGCGAAGCGCACGGCCTGGCGGGTAGCTACACGGTCTCCGGCCACAGCCAGCGACGAGCGCTCGATCTCTGAGAGGCCCGCGAATTCTTGAATGGAGACCGAGCCTCCCCCGCGCAGGAACTGCTCGCAGCCCTGCGTTAGCCGGTTCAGCCGGTCCTCTGCCTCCTGGCCTTCTGTGGCGGCCTCTACGTCCCCATAGACGCCCAGGGCTTCTGCTAGAGCCCCCATGAGACACTCCCTGTGGGCGCAGCGCCCTCTCGGATAGCTAGGAACTCGCAGAGGATCAGGTGCTCGGTGCGTGCCGCCATACTTACCTCGATCTCCTCAGCCGCGCGCGGTATCGCCTTTGCAAACGTGAAGCCTGGATAGTTGGAATCCTTGGGCGTAAAGACCAGCGCCGCGGCGTCTTGGGATCGGAACCAGCCGGCCTTCTTGGCTCCTGGGAACTGGACAAAGCCCGCCGATACATTCGGGAAGACCGCGGCGATAGAGGTTGACAGGAACCCACGCAGCGCGAGACCGACCCGATAGACCGCGCCTACAAATAGCTCGTCAACGATCTCAACGCCGAACTCCTCGGCCTCTATTGGCGTCTGAGACGCTGTGCGGAGGAGCTGGACGTCACGAATGAGCCCTAGGTCAGTTCCACCGAACGACACAGAGCCGGGGACCCTGAGCGCGTCCAGGGCGCTCATGTGGCCCGCCTGGCAATCTCCTGCTCGATCTCTTTAACCACCAGGCGCCTCTCGTCGTCGCCGATCTCTATAAACCTGCGCTCTCTTACGTTTAGGGTAAACGTCGGTTTTGAAAAGAGCCAGCCCAGCCCAAAGTCTCGGCGAGACCGATCCTGACGCAGCCAGATAGCCAGCTGCCGCCGCCCGGTGGCGTTGAGCGTGAGCGTCACGGCCCCGCCCTCGTTCTGGATCGAGGCGTAGCTTACGCTCGTCCCGACCACCAATTCGGACCCGCGCACCTCCCATGTCAACGAGCCGCGGAGGCGGCCCGTGTCTACAACGGCTGGCCGCGGCTGGAATCTGCGCCCCTTGGGAAAGCCGCCCGCGTTGAGATCCTTCACGATCCCAGCCACGTTAGGCGTCAGCCGTGGCGCCCATGCGTCGCCTGACGGAGAGCGCTGCAGCCTCCAAGACCGCTGGAACCTCGAGGTCAGCAGCGCGCCGATACCGTCCAGAACCTCTTCTACGGCCTGGACTGATAAGGAATCTGATAGGAGGTCGATCTGATCCGGCGACACCCGGACCTCTACAGTCACTCGTCCTCGTCCCCGCCGCCGACAGCATTGGGCACGAAGCCTCTCCACCGGGAGCGGTCCTGGTCAGGCCGCGATCCCGCACGCTCGGTGGAAGGATCCAGCGTAGAGTTCGAGGTCGGGCTGATCCGCTGCTCGGAGCCGCGGGTGGTAGCGATCTGGATAAGGCCTCGGTTCCAGCGCTCGGTGACCTGCTGCGTATTCCTGCCGGTTATCCCGGAGTACTGCATAAGGAATACGAGCACACCCTGCACGGCAATTGCCACATGGAGCGCGTCTGTGTCGTCGTAGGCTATCCCGGTCTCTATAAGGAAGACGGCCTGCGTGTCTGCTACGGCAGCGTCCAGGACGCCCGTGTTGACCGTGGTCTCTGAAGGTTCTCCAGGGTTCGTAAGCTCGACCAGGAGTTGCGTCGAGAGGCGCAGCGTCGCGTTGACCTGGAGCGTCATGCTCTACGGGTCCGTTACCGTGGGCGTCCCTGAGTGGGGGAGATAGCGCCCATAGGCGCGCCATAGCCACTTCTGAATCTTGGAGTCGCTGCCAGCGAAAACGTCTGTTACCTGGATCTGATCGTCAAGTAGGAACTTGCTCGCGAGCGACCCTGAGAGGTGCCACCAGGTCCCGTCGAAGGGCTCCATGGTCCCAAAGTAGACCTCGTCTATCAGCACCTCCGCGTCATGGCCGGAGAAGGAGAACTCAAACTCAGCGTTAGCCTGGTTGAAGCTGGCAGCCCAGAGATCCTCGTCCCTGTCGACAATTACAGAGTTCCACGCGCCAGCCACGAGCCCGGAGAGCGTGACGGCCTGCGTAGCCGAGCCCCACTTGATCGTTAGTGTACCAGCGGTCAAGGCAGCGTCCGGCCTCACCCAGACCTCTGTAAGATATGGGACGTCTGCCGCCAGCTGGAGCCGGTTGACCGAGAAGGCCTGTGTAACCGTTCTGACGGCTCCCGTCTGGACAGCCAGACTCGTAGGGTTTGGGTCGCCAACGGCGTCCCGCGCGAACAGGTTCCTGTCCAGTTCGTAGCCCGTAGGATCGTCTAGGGTCCAACCTGTAATCGTGTCAGTCGCAATCAGCGGATATCGGCCAGCTGCAAATTGACCTGCAATTGCAAACTGGCTGAAAGAGGAGTTCCGGAGCAACGACGACGACGAGTCCTTGGCGAAGAAGTTCCGGCGGATAGCGCCTGACGAATCAGCCTCGAGCGAGTCAACGCCAGCGTTACCGCCTCGGAGCTCGAAGACCTCGCGGAACCTCTCGGCTCCTGTGTTCTCGTCTTGGATACAGCGGAGCGTCTTGGTCTCTACAAACTCGTTTTCGAGGTCGTATGCGTTCTCGTCCTTGGACAGACGCACCAGTACGCCCTTACTCGCGCCGAACGAAGGGATAGCGCCATAGGTGATCCCGCGGCTCTTTACCGTCTTCGAATTGGCCTCAAAGTATGCGTATATTCGATCCAGTGCAGCCTGGGCCGCACGCTCTGGCGCGTTGACTATGTGGTGGGTGTATGCCGTCAGAATCGGGCTGAGGACTGAGGGACCAGCGCCGACACCTGAAGCTATCCTGGACCGGAAGAGCCGAGCCCCTGCTGCTTGCGCGGCAGCAAAGTCTGACTCCAGGATCTGCATGTAGGCGTCTTCGTCCGTTGCGACCGTCTGCTGCGCTAGCAGATTGTCGATCAGCAAGACACCAGCCCTAAGCTGGTTGTCCATTTCTCCTTCGGTCGGTGACGCCACGGGCTACCTCTAGTTTAGATTGTCGACCTGCTTAGACCGCCGTCGCTTGGGCTTCAGCTTGACGGGTGCCGCTGGCTCAAAGCCCGCGGCCTCCTTCTTGGTGGCGGCCTCGGCCTCCTGAGCGCCCTCCGTCGACTGGCCCATGGTGTCAGACAGGCTCGGGTATCCGGCCTTCTCGTAGGGGTTCTCCAGGGTGTCTAGAGGAACCGCATACATGAGCCCAAGGATAGGGCGGTCGTTGTCCATTTTGCGATAGTTCCGCGCGCGCGTGTCGTGGATCCTCGAGCGGCTCTTGCGTCCCTTCGTAGAGCGGACGACCTTATGAGACGCGGCCTCAAAGCACTTCTCTAGCTGGCCCGGTCCCATGCGGACAACTGCCCCGCGGACCTTTGTCCGTTCGGTCTCTGATCCGTAGCCGGTCACCTTCTCAGATTTTCGCGGGAAGCATTGGCCGCCTGCGAAGATCTGGTGAACAGGGCAGTCGTCGTTGACGCCGATACGGTAGAGCTTCTCGCCCTTCTGGAGTGTTACTACTGGGGCCATTGGCTTCTCCTAGTCGTTAAAAAGAAGGGCCCGCCCACAGCGGACGGGCCCCCTCTGTCTCCGCATAACCAACAAGTCTAGTTGTTTACTTTGACCGTGCCGTAGGCAGTGTTCACGCCGTACCCGGCGCGCATGTCCAGCAAGGTCGCGAGGATCCGGTAGCGGCGAGCTCGCTCGCTGTTCTCGCGGGTCTCGTCGATCATGCGTGGTGCGCGCCGCATGGTCTCGAAGACGGGCTTGGGGTCCACGCCGGGAAAGAAGATATAGTAGTCGTCGTCCGTGATCCGCTGGGTAGACCAGAGCGTCATAGACATTCCAGACTCTAGAATCGTGTTCGTAACGGCCTGTCCGCCGCCGCCCCTATCAACCGTCCTGCCCTGAATAAAGGCCTCGCGGAACACCTCCTCGTTCTGCACGCCATAAATCACCAGCGCGCCCTGGTCGAGGTCTGCGTCATTCAAGAGCGGTTCGCCCTCGGTGTCTTGGAACTGCTTGGCTTGCTCGAGCGCTGACCAGAAGTCGGAGCGCACCGCGCCAGACGTTGCCACGCCCGTCCCTGTGATCAGGTTCCCGTTGACCACGCCGAAGCGCGGGTTAGCGCCTGCAGTCGTAGCGTAGAGCGCTGCGCCGTCGGGCGCCGTCGGGATAGCCTTTAGCAGCCTGGCGTCAGCAGTGCCTTGGAGGATCTGAAAGAAGACCTGCTCGGGAAGTTGCGCCGCTCTGATCGCCAGCTTGCGCGCGACCTCTCGGATATCGCCCAACTGGATATCCTCGATATCTTCCTCGTGGAAGCCTATGGCTTTTCCCCACGTCAGGTTCTCGACGCTGTAGGCGATCGCTCGGAATGCGTCCTCTACAACGGCCTCGCCACGGTCAATCCGCTCAATGACGGGCGGCGACTCTAGGTAGCCGAACCGCTCGCGACGCTTGCTCGAGGAGATCCCCAGCCGCATAGCATTAGCGAGGCTCGGGTGACGGCCTACCGTGTCTCGGTAGGTCGAGAGGAATGTCGCGTTGATATCTCTGAACAGGTCGTCAGAGGTAATAACTACTTCGGGCATGTCGTCTCCTGCTGCTGGGTTCTAGTGGACTGGCCCGCCGTTAGGCGATACCTACCCGAGTTCCGAAGGCGGTTGTCGCGCCACCGGCGATCGTTGCATTGGCGAGGATTCCAAGGAGGAACTGCGCCTCCATTCCGAACTGCCAGACGTCAGCTTCAGCCGTTGCGGTGACGTCGAGCACGACGCCCATAGGCGGCGTGGTTCCCGGGTCGGTCAGGACGAGCGGCGGGCCGGAGTCCGCGGCCCATACGAGCTTGCCGAAATCCGCGGCCGTTGTGGTCGCGCCAGTGACGGCGATCCGCTTAAGAACTCGGCCAGCGCCGTTGAAGTTGTTTTCTGCCGTTCCGTCGCCAAGGGTCTCGTCTGAGTATTGCCCGCCCATGAGCACCTGGCCCTGGAGCGCTGCATACGTGATCAGGAACCCGTCGCCCGCTGCTGCCGCGGCTGTTGCAGCCGCAGCAAACTGACCGGCGAAGGTCTGAACCGTGTTCAGGACCGGGTGGCCTAGGCGAACGTCAGGGCCTGGAGACTCAGGGAGCGGATCACTTCGGGTGGGATCAGTCATAGTGTCCTCTGCCTAGCGCGTCAGCGCGGGTGTAGTCTTCACGCCCAGAAAGGCGTCAGGGTTGCTGTTGGCCGCGACATAATCGTTAAACTTTACAGGCGACTCGCTGCGGCTCCACGAGCCGAACAGGTCTCGAGCGGTCGAGAGCGCCTCCGGGCCCTGGGCCGCGAAGGCCGCTACCTCTGGCGGATCCATTGAGCTCGTGTGCGGGTTGATCTCGCCAGTCCAGTGGGTGGGCGGATCGCTCGGGCCAATCCGCTCCATTCCCTGCGCATAGCTCAGCGCGGCGTCGAGGCCGCCCTTGGCAGCCGCTGCGCGGAACGTGTTCACGTGGTCGATACCGAAGCCCGCCGCCTGCAGCTGGCTTGCTTTGGCCTCGATCTGCTGGCCCGCCAAGAACTCGCTAAAGGTCCGCTCCATGCGGTCCATGCGTGCCACGAGAGCGTCTTGCGCGCCTTGGGCTGCTAGTTCTGTAGCTGTCGAGGCCTGTGTCTCTGGCTTGGCCTCGGCTGGCTCTGTCTCTGCTGAGAAGAGGCCCATTCGCTGGCCCATACCCTGACCCATACCCTGCTGCTGCATAGCGGGGGCGGGCTGCTCTGCGGGGGCCTGCGGGTTAGGCATGCCCTCCTGCTGCGGCTCGATCACCTGCTTGAGCAGCTGGAAGATCTGCATGAGGACCTGTTCCGCATTGGCCGCGAAGGTGGCCTTAGCGTCGGTGTCGGCTTTTCCAGTAGCCGTAGTAGGCGTAGTCATAGGGGCCTCCGTGACGTAGTGAGCAAGTGACCGGACGCGATCTCCGGTCTGTGAATAGGCCAGGATCGGTCCACCTTCGGCAAGTGTGGTGATCCTGGTGCCGCTGTCGATTGGCGCCTTCGCCTCTGCGACTCGCAGCAGGGGGAATCTGAAGAACGGGACCTCGTCGTCGAGCAGGGCCAGAGAGTCAATCTCCTTCTCGTTAACGTCGAGGATTTCCACGCTGCGGTAGGAGAGCTCGCCACGCTGGATCCGCTCGAACACTGCAGGCCTGACGCCCACCAGATCAGCGAAGACCGTGGGAACCTCCTCGCCGCCGTGCATGATCGAGCCGATTCTCGTCAGGCGGAACTTGCCCGCGGCCTCTGCTACTTGAGCGTCGCCGTGGTGCCGAACGTGAAGCGGAGCTAGGTAGCCCTCTGCCTGCCGTTGCTGCGCTGTGGCCAGCGCGCCGTGGAGCCAATCGACGCCGAATTCCAGCTCTTTGTCGCTCCCTCGAGTGTTAACTGAGAAGATTGGGACGTCAAATATCGTAAAGGTCCCGTCGGGCCCCTTGGCGTGGCGATAAACGGGCGGACTGCCTACGGTGGGTCCCATGTCCGAACCGTAGGGCCTAGACTACGTCAGTGTCCATGTCTACTATGTCGGCGTGAACATTGGCGACGAAAAAGCCACCGCCCGGGTCTGTTTTCGAGCGACCCCGACACAAGAGCGAGAGATCAGGTACCGCGCCAACCACGAGCGCAGGTCAGTCAGCGAGTGGATCCGCCTGCGAATGGAGCGCGTGCTAGAGGCTGAGCCGCCAATTGACCCGCCGAAGCATCGAGGCCACCGCGGAGCTTAGCCCTCTTTCTCTAGGGTCGGGCAGTCGCTCTTGTGGTCCAGCGGGGCCTCTCTTACACCGCAGTGCCCGCAGGCCATGCCCATTCCGCAGTTCGTACAGGCCCCATAGGCGTCCCAGCGCTCGCATTGGCAGTCTGGGCACTTGGGCTTTACCCGATCCACCAGCCGGGCTGAAGCGTCTGTCAGCTCGAGGAGGGACTCTTGGATCTTGTTTACCGCCTCCTCTGCCTGGAGTCGCAGCCGTCGCTCTTCTGCGTAGTTCTTCCGGGCTTGCTCGAGCAGCTTTCCCCAGTCGGTAGCCACTGGCGAACTCTCCAGCCTTACGTGCAGGGCCGACACGGCGCGCGTGGAAGGGTTGACCAGCGGGCACCGACGACGATTCCCCGGGCCCAAACAGAGAGAGTGGGAGCCAAGGAAGACGGTGCCCGCTGGCTTTGAATGCCCCGGGAGGTATCCCGGCAGGCATTGCTAGAGTGCCACCAGGGTAGGACGCTAGATCACGCCGCCTTTGACTATAGACACCATGAGGAACAGGGTCCCGCCAACGCTGACCTCAAAGTCTATGACGTCGCCTATCTCTGCCTCCCATGCCAAAGCGGTGCACTGGCCCGCGTCTAAGGCGTGGAGAAGCAAATCCCTAGAAGCAACGCCGCCCCTAGTGTGCTCAATGGTCAGATTCGCTGCTGTCGAATGGTTGACTGAGATCCGCAGCGCCGCCGACTGAGGCATAGTCAACGGCTCCGCAGGGGTGCCTAGGTTCGCGAACACGGGCTGACCCGCTACCGCGGTTACCTCGAACAACGACCCAAGCGGCACCAGGCTTTGAAGACTCGTCATAGGCTACTCCTCGTATCCCAGCATGACTCCGGACATTGTCAGTGTGCCCGTTGCCTCGTCCCAGAATACGCCCGTAGAAAAAGGCAAAGGCTCCGCGAATGCGTGAGCAATCGTGGTTACTGTCGAGGAGCCTGCGCCAGGGTCTGGAACGAACAGCGGGAGCACAATCGATCCGGCCACCGTGGTCCCGTCTCTGATCAGCAGCTGGCCAAGGTTATTAGCTGTTTGCTCGACGGTCACCAGTAGGTCGGTAATGTAGAGCACCTTGCCGCCCGTCACCGTGTACTCCAGCGTCGGCGCGGTGATCGCGTTTGTGACTATCTGAATCGGCGTCCTACCAGGTAGCTGCGAGGGCCGAGCGCCAGAGACAACCTGCAGATTCTGGAATGTGCCAGCAGCGTTGGTTGTCGGAGCGACGCTGACGTTGTTGTAGGCTCCTCCCGAGTCTGCCCCCACGAGGATAGACCTGTTTAGCTGCGTCACCATTCCGCCCGCAATGAACGAGCCCACGCCCAGGATCTGCGGGCTCAGGCTTGTGTGGAGCAACTTCTGTTCAAAGAAAAAGTCACCCTGGGGCGTCGCGCCATTCGTGTAGACGTATCGGTTAAATGGAGTGAACGCGGGTGCGCTGAACAACTGGAAGCCGTCGGCAGCGCTGTAGGGAATCGTGAGCAGTCGCACCTCGTCTAGCCCGGCGGCGTCGGAGTACCAACGAATCGTGATCGTCCCGTCCTGGTCAGAGACGATCCTGGTGTCTACCTGTGTCCACCCGCGCAGGTCAATAACTCCCGAGTCGAAAACAGCCGCAGCGCCAAGGTTGGCGGTGGTCTGGAATACCTGCTCTGCTGCAGGCTCTGCCGGTTGATAAGCCATTCCGTGCTCCCTAGTAGATCCACCAGCCAACGCCGTCGCTGACCATGCTGATTTGCTCGTACTGCTTCTTGAGGTCCAGGCCAGTCGCGGAGTAGTCCGTCCCGTCAATGTCGACGCCTGCGCCGCTGGTGCGAACCTCAATACTGGTGACGGTGCCTGTGATCACCTTGACCGCCACTCTTGCGTCTGCTGCAGGGGCAGGAAGCGTGATCACACAAGTAGCCGCGTCGACCAAGACGAACTCACCGTCGACCGCAGACCGGGCCGCTGTCGTCTCTGTGACCACAGACCAGACGACGCCGCCGCCGCCCGGGAGGCTTCCGACCGTGATCCTTTTCTTAGCGTTAGCCGCGGCTGAATCCTCGATCAGCAGCAAGTCGGCGGCGACAGGCGTGGGCTTCAAAGCCACAGCTACGATCTCGCCAGCCGTGTCGTCGTGGATCGCTGTAGCGTCCGCGCCGTCGGCTACGGCCGGATTCGGATAGGTCCCAGATAGGTCGCCTCCCGCGGGGCCCGTAGGGGCGCCGCCGCCGCCGCCTTGTGGTGGATCCCAGCCCATGTTGTCTCCTTCGCGCTAGGGTATCAGGGCCCGGCGGCCCGTGAAACCAGGATCCGGCATGAACCCTGGCGGTGCTTGTACGAACCGTGCCACCGCGCCGCCCGGGTGGCTGAGGCCCAGCGCCACCATTTCGGGAGTGGGCACGATCTCTAAGGCGCAGCGGCAATTGTATCCGTTAGGCGGTGCGTGCAGAGACCATACCGGGTCGTCGACATGCGCGATCAGGTCCTCTCCCGCCTTGTGGTTCGAGCGCAGGTCTACGTCATTGGTCACGACATAGCGCCAGCCAGACGCCGCCCGCTGGACTGCTGGACGCCGAGCCTGCGCGGCCCGGCCCTCGGTGTATGCGCTGCTCGTTACCGTGCGGAAGACGGTATCCGCATACGCGCGCGTGATCGAGTCGTTGCCTTCTCGCAGCTGCATTTGGATCCTGGTGACTGCCTCCTCCTCGCCGAGTCCGCCACGCAGGGACCGGACGAATGTCTCGCGCACCTTCTTTGTGATAGTGACAGACGTAGACCGGGCGAGCGCGAAGCCGCGGGCCTCCCATGCGTCTCGAGTGGCGATCCAGCCCTCAGCCAAGACCGGATAGCGCTGGAGGATCGCTATGGCAGCCTCTACGAACGGGACCTTGGCCGCGAAGCTGACCCGCTGCGATCCTTCGGGCTTTGGCAGCGTGATCCCTTGCGCGCGGAGCTCGAGCAGCAGTCGGCGGCGGCCCAGCAGATCGGCAGCTGCCATGAGAGCGCCTAGGTCTTTGCCTAGCCGCTCCTGTAGCACGCCGACTCGCTCTAGGTCCCCGCGCAGCTTGGCGACGCCGATACCCGCTAGAGCATTGGCCAGGACGCGGGCCGATTGGGCGTGCAAGCGGTCGAGCTCTTCGTGCGCGGAGAGCGTCGTCATGCTGCCATGAGAATTAGCGGAATGACCTTAACGGCGATTTGGCCCAGGTCTTTGAGAAGGCCCCGCACCTCTGCCCAGGCTCGTTCTCGGTTGACCCGCTCGCGTATTGCTTCCTCTGAAGCGTCGCGGCTAGCGGCCAGCCGCTCAGAGAACGTCGCGCCCTGCGCTAGGTAGTCAATCTCGGCCTGGTCCTCTTCGCCTAAATGGAACCTGGCGAGCAGAGACACAAGCCCGCCAGCGCCTAGGTGACCGAGAGAGGTAGACTTGTCGCCGATCTTATCTAGGGCCATTTTGGCAATGTCCCGCTCGGGCCCGTTGAGGTTCTCGTCGGCGAGGTGCTTGGCCCGCTCTACGATCCGCTCTACGACCTCTGGTGATCTGTCCTCTGCCAGGTTTGCCAGCTTGTCCAGGAGGCTCATTTCTCGTATCCCTCTGGGACCTTGCCTAGTGCCTTCATGCGCTCGTATACAGCCTCTGAGAGCTTGGTCCCGTCGAGGTTGTAGAGTTGCGCTGACCATGACTCCTCGCCCACCAGGCCGATCGTGCGTGCTTCAGGAGGCAGCGTGGCGTCGTTCGCGTGCCCACGCTGTATCCCGATTTCTTTGCGGGCCTGGTCGATAGCTGCCGCAGAGACGCAACCCATGGTTAGCGCGAGTATGCTAAGCGCTAGGATTCTCACTTGAATCCTTCCTGGGCTTCTTCAGCCGGTCTGTAATTCTCTCGACGTCTGCCTCTAGGCCAGCGTCCCATAGCTTATTGACCTCAACGCCTAGCTTGGTTGCCTTGTCTCTGGCCAGACGCTTTACCAGTTTGCCCGCTGCCGGGTGCTGCTGGTGCGTCTCTTCTACAGCTTCGATAACAGCCTGTAGCTTCTTCCCGCCCCTGATCGCTTTGGCCAGAACTGGAATGAGCGTCGTCAGGGCTCCTATCAGGATCACCCACTCTTCCACCAAGAGCCCAAAAGGCCTCGAGCCCGCAGACGATTGGGTCAGGGCGTCAGAGACCACAGGCGCGACGCTTTGTGCCAGTAGGTCTATCATTCCGGAATCTTTAGCTTCAGATCTGGGTTCAGGAACCGGAGCTCTGACCCCCACAGCTTCTGGTCGGTTGTCGACCAGGCTAGGTTGTCTCTGTCTTCCAGCTTCTCAAGCCGCCGGTCCTGCCTCTCCAGGGCCACCATGATCGCTGAGAATTGGGCATTGAAGTAGCCCCACCCAACAGACAGCGCAACAACAAGAGTGACCACCAGGCCCACAGGCATAAGCGTCGCCTTGCTTAGGACAGATCCCTGATCACTAGGAACCAGGCTCACGCTACGCCCCGCCCCAGGTTCGCCATGAGCTCAAACGGACTAGGGAGCGTAGGCATGCCGTAGTCGCCGTTAGCATTAGGCCCAGGGAGTTCCGGCGGTGCCTGCTCTGGTGGCTGCTCGGCCTCTGGCGCGGCGAAGCCTAGACCCGCAAGCGGCGAGGCCGCCCCGCCTTCGATCACGTCGTCTCCTGGTAGCGGCATAGTGAATCCGACTTTTTCATAGACCTCACGCGCGCGGAGCTTGACTCCAGCGCCCAAGAGAACCGCGATCAGATCCGCGGCCTCCTTCGGGTCTTCTTTTTTGCGCTGGTCGATCTTGAGGGTAGGCATTTGAGCCGGGCCCACCTGAGCCATGATCTGGTCCCGGTTAAGCCGCCAGATTAGGCCTAGAAGGTCCCTAGTCAGGTCGTCAGCCAATCGTGCCCGGTCTGCCTGAATCAGCGCCTCTGTGCTGTTCTCTTGGACCTCACCCAGCGCTCGAGAGCCGCCGTCGCCCTCGAGGGTCGGCAGAGTAGAGCCAAGGATTGCAGTTACCTGGGCGTTATCTAGATAGCCCAGGATCCATTGCAGCAGCTGCCAGCCCTCGCCGATCCCATTATAGGTCTTGAGCTCGTCTCTTGAGTCGTGGACCAGGACATGTCTCGACCGCTGCTTGCCCAGCTCCCGCTGCCAGTCGCCCGCGATCTTGGCGGTAGAGTTTAGGTCCCCGCCGACAGGCCGCCCGTCGGCTGCGCGCAGGTTGTCGATCGCGATAGTGATCAGGCCTTGACCGAATCTCTCACCCGCTGACGTGAGATCCTGCAGTGATCGGGCCTTCGTCGACTGGAAGTAATAGAGCGTGTCGAGCAGCCCGCGCCCGTAGCCCAGGCTCGATTCAACGGCTTCATAGACAGAGCGGATAAACCACTCAGGGTGCGTCAAGGGCTCCCAGCCTCGGCGCTCGACTGACCACAGCTGCCAATGCATTGCCTTGGTCTTCGGGTCACGCTCGAGGCGGAACCGCCGCCTGTCGACGTCCTGCAGGCGCTCGGGAACCCACCAGTTCAGCGGTACTGGGTCGTCGCCGCCTGGGAGCGTCCCAGCAATTATGTTCTTCCTGGAACCCGTGATCCTGGCGTAGGAGGATCCCTGGAAGATCGCATTAGCGAGACAGATCCGCGCGTCAGTGAAGCCGCTGATCTTCCGCAGCAGGTCCTCGCAGATCTTCGCCGCGGCCTCGTCTTCTGGGCGCTCGGAGGCAGAGACCACGCGCACCTCTGCTGCGGCTACCAGGTGCTTTCGAAACCTGATCGCGTGTGCGGCTACAGGGTCCCGCAGGATCTTCTCGTAAATCTGCCTATCGGACTGGAGCGCGAACGAAGGATCGTAGACCCAGTCCCTGTTCTTTATTGCGTCAGAGAGCGCGTTTACATAGCGCGTATAGGCTGACTGGGACCCCTGTGGGAAGACCTGCGACATGATCTAAGACAGCGCCTGGTTGACGGCCAGTTTCCCGGTGGGGACGCCGTTTACCTTCTCGAGGTGGATCTCGGTGATCGTGGCAGGCACAGCGGGGAGTCCAAGGACGTTATCCAGCGTCGTCTGGGTGTCCGCATAGCACTCGTCCCGCGGGGCCTCCGAATCGCTCGCCAGGCGGGTGAACCGGATAACGGAGTCCTGGCAGGACTCGGCTCGTTGGAGCAGATCGCCAACTGCTGCCATTTGATCTGAGGTGAGGTCGTACTCGGGCATGGGTTTCTCCTAAGCCACAATTGCGCGGTCTGTCATGCGTCGCCAGTCGATCCCGTCAGAGAACGCTGGGATTGCCCCGCCGGTCTCGTCGCTGACATAAATAATGCGTGCCGCTGTAGCAGCAGAAGGGAGTGTGGCTACGGTAAACGTCGCGAGCTCCACAGGGTTAGTGAAAGCAGAGGCTGCCTCACTCAGCGTCAGCCGAGTAACAGCAGTCTG
>Ga0114899_1000536_pt1 | contig 26629 bp, 19 predicted proteins | sample MalvireepMed_215_FD_83497 | JGI IMG/M metagenome (GOLD analysis project Ga0114899, IMG submission 83497) | Marine viral communities from the Global Malaspina Expedition - Malaspina viral metaG DeepMed_215 | ecosystem: Environmental > Aquatic > Marine > Oceanic | place: Mediterranean Sea...
ATACCCGATTTTAAACTTAAAAACGCATCATTTTTTTAGTTGAATTTAGGTACGATGGTATAATTTTTTTATCAGTTCAAACATGAAATAGTTTAGGAGTATAAAAAACAACTATTCAGATTAAAAAATAAATAATACTTAATATAGTTAGGGGAGTGACTAGAATATGGGTAAGTTTGATAAGGAATTTAAGATCTCTTTATTCAGATTAGAACAAGGTCGAAATGTAAAAATTGAAACCTTAGAAAATTCAGAAAAAAAGATCAGAGATTTTCAGAATAAAAAAGTTATTAAATATAATAAAAAACAGTTAGATAATAAAAATATCTATATAGGGGAATTGAATAATTATGAGTACAGTGAATAAAAATAGAATACAAGAAAAAAGTATTTTATCTAGTTTAATTATCAAGGGTAGTTTGGGTTTAAAATTAGTGCTGACACAATTCAAAAACGGAAACAATAAGTTAGTTGAATATGTAGCAATTATCTCCAATCAATTAAAATATGATTATTCAGATAAAAAAAGCTTCTTCAATTTGTTATATGCTTTACATCGAAACAATGATGCTGAACAGTTAAACAACGTGTTTAACTTTTTAATCAATGTAGGAATTATTGAGTACAAAAATGATACTGATAATTACTTTAAAAATAGAGTAATAACAGATAAAGAAAAAAATAATGAAAATAAAAATATAGAATTAGAGATCAGCTATAAAAGTGGCAATAATTGGATAAAATTTGAACAGAATTTTAGCAATAAAAAACACTTCATTAATTGGAATAATAAAAACAATATGAAAAACTTTACCAGTAATAACATGACTCAAAGTTATGAAGAACTAAAAAATTACATTAAAAATGGAGTTTTAAAGATAAATGAAATTGAGATTATTAGTGAAGTTGATACGAATAGCTTTAATGTAGGAGATAACGATAATACTTCTATTGATAACGCTAATACTTTTAATGTTAATGGAGTTAATCAAGATACTATTCCAACTGTTAACAACTTGGAATTAAAACAGAATTACATGGACTTAACTCCTAAACAAAAAACAACTGTATTAACTGAACTGGGATTCTTAAGGTATCCTAAAAAACTTGAAAATCAGTTAAGAGTTCAAGCCGTTATGGATACTATTAAAACTACTAAGACTGCTACGGGGAAACCTACTAACTCTGGTTTATAAACTGTAGACTAAATTATTAGAGCGACTGGATTAATTTCTAGTCGCTCTTTTTTTATGTCATTTTACAAAAAGGATCTAACTAATATATAAGATAGGAATATATTAAACAGCATCAATTACAAGATACCTTATTCACGATTCTAGACACTTCTAAACCTATTTATATACTTAGGACTACTTTCTATTTATTTATACGCTTAAAATCGATCTCCATACTTATATAAGTATAAATGTACACGTTATATGTCATGCGTGACTCATACTCAATTTATATCTAAATATATGTATCTCTATAACTTAAATAGATATGTATCTTAGATTAAGGTTATTACCTATCTAACTATCATTAACTGTTATTCTATCTATTATTTACCCTTATCTAGGCTATTATCTATCCATTCTCCTATCCTGCTAAATAGTTACGGTATTACCTATCTTTAGTGCCGAAGGGCAAGGGAGCCCCCTGTCTATATGTATGGACTTACTCTCAGCGTTGAGTTATATTAGGTATATGCCTTATAAGAATGGTAAGTACACGCAGTCTTTTGCTACTAAGCGATTGAGTATGCTGACTCCTGGTGGTTTGAGGATGAGGATATTGGATGCTATACCTAATTGGGAGAAGTGGAGTCGTATATTGAGGCAGGTATATATATTACTTCCTACGCATGGTGATTTAGACTCTATAGCAGAGGCTTTGGAGAGGGAGCCTAAGTATTTAAAGGAGCTGATTACCCATAATCCTGATTTCAAGAAATTTTTGAAGTCTTATCATGATTCAGGCGAGTATCCTATCCAGAAAAGTAGGGGTATTCCATTGAAGCATAGTCATTTAGTTGAGCAAGTTGCGAATGAATCGAGTATAGTTGCATTGGTTCGTCTGGAAATGGGTAGCAGGTCTAGTCTTGACCAGAAGATAGTTGATGATGCTGGATGGTACTTGAACATGAAGCATGATTCGGAGAAGATTCGTCAGTATATTGAAAGCAATACAGGAAAATACAGGAAGAAGCTTGATCTTCATACAGAGAAGGAGTCTGTGGAAACGATTAATGCGGATAGTGGTCTGTTATTGTTTGATCAAAATATAACCCCAGAAGAATTAACAGATGGTTCTAAAGAATAATGTTGTTGTAAATTATATTCCCTGTCTTTGGCAGAAACGCTTACATAGCGTAAAGGCTAGGGTGAAGTATATATGGGCTGGTAGGAGAGCTGGTAAGGGAAGGGCTGTTATACAGGAAGCCTTAAGTCTTATAGAGGAAGCATCACTGAAGCCTTTTATTATGAATGGCATTGATATGACTAATACCCTTGTTCCCCCTATTCATGTATGGACTGTTGCACCTACTAGGGCACAGATGAGGCAGGTATGGAACGAGATGAAGGCATTTATACCACCACATCTTGTCAAGAGGAGGGTGGCAGGTCAGGCTGGTGGTCGTGGATCTGGGTGGAAGGAAGATGAACTCTATGTGGAATTAGAACTCAGGGCACCAAATGGAAAGTGGCTGAAGGGAAGGCATAGGAGAACTGTATTATGGGAGTTGAAATCTGCTGATAACCCTGAGTCTTTACAGACAGTGGGACTTGATTTTTTACATATAGCAGAAGCACAGGACATTAAGGAGGCAGCATGGAACAAGGTACGACCTACCCTAAATTCTCCAGGAAGGCTGGGAAGGGCTTGTATAGAAGGCATCCCACCTATTTCCAGGTCGCATTGGTTCTCAAGGAGGTTCAGGAATGCCGACCAGACTCCTAATTCGTCAGCAGTAGCGATAAAAGCTACGACATTCGACAATCAGTATTTAAGCAAGGATCAGATAGAGGATATCCAGAGGGAGAGGGATTTGACTACTGATAATATATGGAGAAGGCACTACTTGGCAGAACAGCCAGAAGGTGCTGGAGGATTTTTCAGTAAAATAAATGAGGCAGCTATGGGGGAGGAGACCTCTAGACCTAATGGCGAGAGGCAGTATGTAGCAGGTCTGGACTTAGGTAAGCAGGTTGATCCTACTGTTCTGATCATCAAGGACAGGGTAACTAGGCAATCCTTATATGCAGTAGAAATGCTGAAAACAGACTGGGTGCTGCAGAAGGAGACTATAGCTGTAGAATGTGCGAACTGGAGGGTGCAGGAGGTAAGGATAGACAGCTCAGGCATGGGTGGTGATGTGATATATGATGAATTACTGTCTATGAATGTTCCAGTGGTGGGATTTAAGTTTACCCAGCAGTCTAAGTACCAATTATTTTTAAACTATGCTATAGCACTGCAAAATCTTACTGTGCAATTTCCTGTTAGTTGGAGTAAACTAGTTAATCAGCTAGAGGCTGTAGAGGTTAAGCAGTCTGGCTTAGGATATTCTTTTAGCCATACAGATTCATTACATGATGACTGGGTGGATGCAGAATGCCTAGCTTTAATGGCTTGTGATCCTGCTATGGTGGATTCTGACATGAAACAGATAATACCTAGTATCAGGACATTTGAACCATTGGGTAGTACCTCATCCAATACGTCTAAGATTATACAAAGAATAAAAAGGGCGAGAAGAAGAAAGCAAATAGAGGAGGCACAAAGGGAGTTTCCTGATTTGCAGGTTAATGGAGTACCATTAATTCTTGAGGAGAATATTAAATGGCGATGAGCAGTACAGAGATAGAGAACTCTGCAGAAGAAACGGCTGGTCTGCTTTCTGCATCACCAGAAGATGAGCCAGAATTATCCTTACAATGGATAATGGCACAGCTATCGCAGGAAGGAGCTATATCAACTTTCCGAAATTTTTACAAAAACTGTCAGGAAGCTGATGAGTTTTATATAGGTGATTTTGACTTCTCTGTTCCTGAAGGTGGAAATCAGGTAAAGCTTGGAACATTCCATTCTATTATTGAAACATTGGTTTCCCATGCCAGTCCTAAATTTATTGATATATCAGTTCCCCCACCTGGTCCTAGAGGTCAGGTTAGGTCAGAGCTTATAGAAAAGTTTTTGCAGGGTGCTCACCACATGATCCAGCAAAACACCCCAGTACAGAGGGAAATCGTAAAGCATCAGGGCTTATATGGAGTTGCGTGGGCTAAATATGAATTTGCAGGACATTTATGGAGTGATTTTCCAGACCAGTCTAATGGGGAGACGGAATCTGAATACAAGGAAAAAATACAGGAGATTATTAATCGAAGAAAGTTTACCTTCCCGATTATTTCAGAAGTAATTAATCCCCAAGAATGTGTATGGGATGTAGCATCTACAAGTCCAAGATGGGTAATTAAGTTTTGTGATATGGAAGCTTCTTGGGTAGCTGCACACTTCCCTCAATGGGTAGGCAAGACAAACGGCATTGTAGAATTTCTTGAAGTATGGACATCCACTCATGTAGCTTATGTGGGGGATAAAAAATGGGCTATGAAGCCTAGAAAACATACTTATGGAAGAATACCTTTTGTTAAGTATTATCCACAAATGGGGGTAAAGACCATAGGCAGGAAACCTGAACACTTATATAGGGGTATAGGACATGGTAACTTTGGTATGCTGAGGGCAGAATCAAGGTTAGCATCACAATACTTGGATATAGTAGGCAGGAATGCTTGGGCTAATCTTTCATTCAGGGGACCTAGAGGACTAACCGAAGAAGTTATGTCTGAATACTCACAAGAGCCAGGAGCCAGGAATTATATTCCAACTAATATAGAGATAGTGTCAGATCCTGTGGCAGAAGCTCCACAGAGCATATTGATTGCCATGCAGACAATTAAGGGTGCTATAGAAGCTAATACTGTTCCTGCAGTAACTAGGGGAGAAAGACCAGTAGGTGCTGCTAGTGGTTATCATACTGCTGTTTTGGCAGGTATAGCCAGTCTTAACTTTAGTGCAGTAATAGATGCCACTGAACGTGGTATGCAGGAAGCCAATGAAATATTATTAAAGATTGTAGAAAATGTTATAAATGACGAGGTTACTGTATTCGGCAAAACTGAGTCAGGAGATCTTGATGCTAAGTTAAAACCCAACGATATTCGTGGACATCATGTCAGCTTGGTAAGGCTAAGCAGTGTGAGTCCAGAAGAACAGGAAAGGAAGTTAAGCTTGTGGAGGGATACGTGGAGAGCTGGTTTTGTGGATTGGGGTACAGCTCTTAGAAGTGCTGGAGTAAGTAATCCGTTAGAGGTAATAGGTAACAGGATAGCTGAGGATTTCTTCAATATACCTGAAATAAGAATGTTATTTGCCCAGATTGCAGCAGAAAAACTGCCACAGTTATCTCAGGCTATACAGGCAGCAACTGGTGCTACGGGGAATAGTGCAGAGGAGATAGCCAAAAATGTAATGAATACTCAGGGTGGTATGCAATTACCTAATACTGGAAACTTTCAGCAGGGCAATCAGGCAGGAGCAGGAGCACCTGCAGGGAACCAGACCAGACCAGTAATGCCTGGAAGCGTGGAAGAACAAAATTTAATAGGCAGACAAATGGCAGGTCCTAGATCTGGACCTAGAAGAACAACAGCAGGAGCAGATTTAGCTCCAGGAGGGGGAGCTTATGGCTAAACCTAAACAGACAGTGGTAAATATGGGTTTAAGTAATTTTATGGATTATGCTACCTTAGCATTTAAGGCAGTAGAGGAAAAATATCAGGATTTAGATATTCCCGAAGTTAAGGTTAAGGAGACTAGACCTAAACTTAGTTTTCCATATACTAAATATAAAGAACCTACTAGTCCAGAAAAACCTATTAGTCCATTTGAAGGAGTGAGGTAAATGGTTAGTTATAATAATTATGGAATGACTCCATTTATGGTTGGTCCATCTGGTAAAAGTATGGAAGAAGAAATGGAACGAGTTATGCAAAGAACTCAAGCAGCACCCCCTCGTCAGACTTCACAACAAGCTTTATATGGAATGCCAGATCTTGCTCAATCTTGGGCGAATATATCTACTCCATTTAAAACTCCTACTAGTTTACAAGTTCCTAGTGGAATGCCTACTGTTAAAGGTTGGGAAGGTATAACACAACAGCAAGATGAAAGAGCACGACAGCAAGAGATAGCAGGTAGACAAGAACAGGTAGTACTACCACCTACACCTACACCTACACCTATACCTAAACCTACAACTACTGGTGCAGGATCACGAAATATCGAAAGACAAAGAAGTAGTATGAATTTTCAAGCAGCACAGAGTATTGACAGTAATATAAAAGATATGATTTCTTTCTTGCAAGTTCCAGGAAAATTTCCTACTCCTTTAGAAGCAGCAGCAAAAGTAAAAGGACTTGGTTGGATGGGAAATATACCTCTTATGGGACAAGGTGAGACATCAGTAGAAGAAGTACTTCAAGAAGCTAATATAAATTATAGTAAATATCAAGATGCTCTTATAAATAATAAAGTAGATACATTATTAGAGATAGAACAAGACCTAGTAAAATTTGCACAAGTTATGGGAGAAGAAAAAAATATAGAGGCTCCAGATATAGCTAGATTTGGAGACCTAGCAAATAAAAATAGAATGGTTGTAGGAGATATAGAGCAAAACCTAAAAGCTATTGTAGGAGAAGAAGCTGCAGATCAAGCTGATACTACTAGAGGTGAAGATCCATTTACTGAGGAAGATAGGACTAGGATCAATAGATATATAGATCTACTTAATGTGGTTGGTCCAGAGGACATTATCCCTACAATACCAGGAGATTTAATTAAAAGTTATTATAATTTTGGAACTGGAGGATGGGAAATGACTCCTGAAAGCAAACAAATTACAGAAATGTTTGCAGAGCTTCAGGATGCGAAAATAGTATCTGGAAGAATGGAACTGGAACAAGAAACTCTAGGAGAACGTGAACAGTCTATGGCAGAACTTACAGCAGGTTTTCAAGAAGAAAGGCAACGCCTAACTCAGGAACATGAAAGAAGTATGCTGGATATACAACAAGAACAGGAAATGGATCTTGTGCGAGAGCAAGGAAGAATAGGTATGGAGCAGTTGCAGGAACAGTTAGCTATTGAAAGAGGAAAATTAGATTTGGAAAGAGAAAGAGCAGGAACTGAAGCATATAGAGCTAAAGGAGAATTTGTATTAGGCTGGGGTCAGTTAGAACAGCAAGGCTATGAAACTTATATACAAGATCATCTTGCCCATGTCAAGATGGCACAGGAAGATAAAAATTTAAGATATTCTACTGAGCAACAAGAGCAGTTAGCTAGGATAACTGGTCAAGATCAAGAAGATATAGCTTCTATATATGCAGATGCACAAACATTTGTTGCTAGAGAAAATGGAAGAACTCAAAAGGAAGTGGCTGAGATAAATAAAATGTCTGCTGTAGAAGTTGCTAAGCAGAATAAGTATAGTGCTACTTCAGTTGCTGATATCCAAAGGAAAATGCAGGAGTATATAGCAGAACAAACAAACTTAACTGCAGAGGAAGTAGCTAGTATACAGACAGAAGGACAAAAATCTATTGCTGTAACTCAAACAGAAGCAGAAAAACAAATGGTCCTTGATAATAATATAAATAATCTAGCTATAGCAACTATGACTACCCAGACTGAAGCTGAAATTGCTGAATTATCTACGGATGCTCAAATAGATATTGCAGGGAAGAATAATTTAACTCATGTTCAAGTGGCTACAATCACTTCATCTGCTACTGTGGAGGCTGCAGAAAAAACTGGTTTAAGCACTCAGGAAGTTGAGAAAATAAAGGGTCAGTATAATTTAGCTATAGCAAATGCCACTGGGTTGGATCAGAAAACAATAGCAAATATACAGGCTACGAATGCTCAGATTATTGCTAACATCCAAGCTGGGGTTGCTTTAACTGAAGCAGATATTCAAGGAAGAATAGCAGAACAGCAGATAGCAGAAGGAAGATATGCTACTGATATACAACAGCAAATAGCTGGTATTCAGGCAGGTGTAGCAGGAGCTCAAACTCAGGCACAAAGGGAGATAGCAGAATTACAAAGACAGGCTCAGGAATATACAGCTAGAACACAAGGTTTATCTTCAGAGGAAGTAGCACGAATACAAGCACAGGGAGGACTAGGGGTTGCACAGGCACAGGCTAATCCTTTCGGCTTAACTACTCAGCAATATTTAGATCTTCAAGGACAACAGGCTAGGGGTGGTTTAACTCCAGAACAAAGACTTGCAGAGTTAGCTTTGCAGACTACTGGTGGATTAACTCCTGAACAGCAGTTACAACAAACTCAAATACAAACTGCAGGTCCTAGAGCAGGATTAGGAGTAGAGCAATATATAGATTTACAGGAATCTCTTGCCAGAGGTGGTTTAACACCAGACCAGCAAATTCAACTATATCAGGCACAGCAACAAGCACAGGGAGCTGCTACTAGGGGTGGCTTATCACCAGAGCAATATATGGGATTACAGGAATCTGTAGCTAGAGGTGGGTTAACGCCTGAGCAAAGATTGACTGAACAACAGCAAGGACAACAGGTTCAGAGCTTAACATCATTATTAACATTATTATCTAATCCTAGTGCATTAGGTGCATTGTCTGGATTAATTACAGGTCAAACTCCGTTTGGCGAATCAATACCTAGTGCTGCAGCCTTACAGGGCAGGTCTAATGAGTTCTTAGACTTTCTGCAAGGTGCTTTTGGAGCTTTAGGTGTAACTCCTTCAGCATTGGTTAACTTAATACAGGGTGTAACTCCAGGTGGAGTAACTAGTCCTTTTGGAGCTTTAGGAGGAGCAGTAGCTTACTAATATGGTAGGACCTAAATTTGAAAGTCCTTTTGATAGGGATGACAGGGCAGATACTATTACTAGGTCAACTTATTATTTAACTAGAAGGCAAAGAGAAAAGTTAAAAGATAAGATGTTGCGTGAACAGGCTAATCGTGTTAGGCAGCAACTTTTAACTAAACCACAATTTACCCCTATGGACTTTAATAAGTTTGATGTTCCCAGCCTACCTGAAGATGCACAATCGAGCATTCTTGTAGCCCAAGCTAATGCCAACAATCCAGATCCAGTTTCTAGGGAGAAAAATGCTAACTGGTTTATGAAAGCTATGCAGAAATGGGATGACTGGACTGTATCAGCATCAGCATCACCCCTTAATCCTATAACAGGAGCAGCTAAGTCATTTAATCCCAGATTTGGCAGGGAATTAGCCAGAAAAAAGAAAAGATTTGAAAGAGAATATTTAAAATCAGGCAAAACTTCAAAAGAAGCTCATACATTAGCATCCAGAGCTGCTTGGAGAGAGACAGAATATGCTAAAACAAAGATTTTTGGATGGGAAGTAGATCCTATTAAATTTGGTATAGAGGTAACATCTGATCCTAGTAACTTTTTATTTTGGGGTGCAGGAGCAGGTATAAAGGCTGGAGTAAAAGCAGGTGCTAAGAGAGGAAGAAGAATAATAGCAAAAGCAGATGTGAAGATAGGAATACTTAAAGGTAGGGGTGTAGGTAGGGAAGAAAGGATGACTATACCAAGAAATTATTGGCTAAATCAAAGTAAAATAACTATCCATAAAGTCCTGTTTAAATCGGATGATGCAGCATTAAATAGGGAAACTACAGATAAGTTTATTAGGTGGCTTAAGTTGGGAGAAGAAGGATTGGATGAGAGAACATTATCTAAATTCCTTAATGATAATAATATAGCTAAATCCTTTAACACCTCTAATAGGCAGTTAAAACAGGTTTATAAGTCTCCCTTATTTAAAAGTTCAAAAAGATTCCTGCAAAATGGAAAGTCTGATTTTGAGAATTTGAGATTGCTTAACGATCCAAATGCCATAAGGGACTTAAAAGCTACGGGACATTGGGTGGCATCTACTGAAAGTAAATGGTTAGGTCCTTTAAGATGGATGTGGTATTGGGCTGATCCTGCTCCTACAAGATACCAAACAAAATCTGGCAGGGCTTCACTTCTTCATGGTATTGGGGAAGGAGAGAATAAAACCTTTGTAGCTGCTGCTGTACGAGAATATCAACAGAGATTCGTAAAATTAGGTGTTGATTTTAGGAAGTTGGATGAAGGAAATATGTTTGGGGATTTTATAGATGATTCAATAATAAAACTATCTAAAAAGAAGGGTGGTTTTGGCAAAGATGCAGTATTTGCAAGAGATCAATTAAAGGACTGGCATACTTTTTTGGAAAATGCTTTTGACAGTAAAGGAAATGCAGCTAAATGGCTTAAAGTAAATGAGAAGCAAAAAGCTAATTTAAAGGATATCGTAGAGGCTTGGGGAGAACACGCTTATCATTTAATCGAAAATGGAATCGCAAAGCCTGAAGCATTCGGTTTAGAGACAATAGTAGAGAAAGGTGCTCTTAAATATGAGTTGAATAACCTAAGAGCTGGTGGAGCATATATAGGTAGGATAGTAGACAGTATAAAGGATAGGCAGATAAGAAGTGGCAGGACAGCATTTACTAAAGCGAGTGCAGAAAAGAAAAGGGTTTTTAAATCTGTTGATCTAGATCCAGATTTTGACAAGTTATTAAATGATGATTGGTCTATAAAAACATTAGATCAGGCAGAAGAACAGGGCGTTAAATATTTAAATCCGATTGCTACTTATGATATTAAGAGTGGAGAAATTTTACAAAGGGTAAATGATAATAAATTTACAAATAGGTTAAAAAGTATAGGTATGAAGAAGTGGAATGCTTCTACAGAAGTAGGAGAATGGAAGGATAAGCAAAGACTTATAATAGAAACGATTAGTGAGTTCAAAAAACATATACTGAAATTAACCCCTAAAAATCTTTTTAGCAGTTTAAAATATGCAGATGACCTGCAAAGATTAGTACAGAAAACTTTAAAGAATCCTGATGCAACTGATCTTGAGGATGTATTAAATAGTATGGAGTCTGCTTTAAATGGACCGATTAAGCAAAGGTCGCATCATCTGGAAAAGACTATACAAGTAACTAGGGGTTTGAATAGAGAGTATACGGAGCAAAATGAATTAGCTAGGGAATTACTCCTTCATTTAAGAATAGCTCAAGAACCTGATCTTAAAAAACTATGGGCAGATAGATTAGATAGAAATATCATTAAGAAGGATAGAAAGCTATTTGCACCTAAAGGAGAGTTGACTTTAAGTAAGGAACGAGAAATTGCGAGAAAAGCTAAGATAAAACCTAGCGTATGGAGTGATGATATAGAATCAGCTCTTAGGAAGCAAGATTTTGTTGTAGGAAGGTCAGTAGGGGGAGTAGTTCAACATGGAACCCTGCTGGAACTGCCTTTATTTAAAAAATATATAAAAGATAAGCTCTCTTTTAAAAAACCTCTAAATGTTACGCAGATGCGTGAGTTATTAACTGGAAAGGGAATTAAGGAACTTCCATCAGGCAGGGGAGTGCTAGATGAGTTCTACGATCAGGTTGAGAGGCTTTTAAGTGATCCCCTTCGTACACCTGGTGCTGTAAACAGGGTACAAAGTTTGAAGGAATTAAAGAATGAGATAGATGATGCAAAGGATGTTTTTAGAAGGCTTATTGATTGGCATGATGCTAATTTAGCTACCAGGACAAGGGCAACAACAGGAATAGGAAAGTTGAAGGAGGTTATAGATAAGATAGGTACGCTGGATCGCAAAGGTATCTTTGATAAAAATATTAATAAGGATTTTTATAATAAGCTGAACAGATTTGTTACCGATTATACTTCTCCTGCTACTAATAAAGAGTTAAGGGATCAAATAAAAAATGAATTAGCTGAGAGCCTGAATAAACTTATAGTAAAGTCAGACAATATTATAATGGATAATGATGGACTTTATCGGAATCTTAATCTAATTAAGGATAATCCTGGAATAGCTAAAAAGGGAATATTAAGGAACTTCAGGAAAAAAGACGGCAGATTTTCACAAAGGGAATTTGATGACATGATGAATAGGTATCCTAAGCCTTTAGCTAGTCTTTTAAGGGAATTTCAGCAAGATCCTACTTTTGCGAAAAGTATAACAGGGGGTATCGAGTCTGTTGAAAAAGAATGGAATCAGGTACATAAGGCATTGATACAGCAACATGAAAATTTAGATGAGGTTATAAGTAACTACCAGAAAACTTTAGAAGGCAAGGGTAGGTTAGTAGATCCTAATGACAAACTTAAATTTAATGAACAGGCTAAACAATTTCTTGGCAGGGATTTTGAAAAGTTTGAAATGGTGGAAAATGTATCTCTTAAAAATGGAATACCTACTAAAGAACTTGAAAACTACTTTTTTGATCCAAAAACTAAAAAGGCAGTAGAAGCTTTTATGGGAACTGGATCAAAGAAATTTGCTCAACTTGAAGCTGAACATCTAGGAAAGGTAGGGGATATTTTAAGGATATTTAAAACAGCATTTGACTTGGGTGCTCCTATGATACAGGGGTTGCCGTTATTTTTTACAAGTCCTGCTGGATGGGCAAGAGCTACAAAGAATCATGCAAAGGTGATGTTTTTCGGCAAAGAAGCTATAGCATCTTTTTATGCTTCAAAACGTGAAGTTATTCAAAGATTGATGGATGCAGGCGGGAATGTATCTGGAGAAGGACTGGATTATTATGCTGCATTAAGAAAAGGGGAATGGTTGCCTAGAGCTTTTTCAAAGTTTGATGATGCTTCAGCAAAAACAGGGATCTATGGGACTACCCTTAAAGAAAGGGCAAAAGAAGGTCTTGAACCTATTTTTGGTGCAGGTGCATTAGCAGGAAGATTTAATGATGCTTTTGATACTTTTGGAGATATGGCAAGGATAGAATTATTTGAGGCGTTTGAAAAAACAGCATTAAAAAAAGCATCAAAAGCAGGAATGGAAGAAGGGTTAGCTATGCAGCAGTTAGCAGATATGGTTAATAAAATGACTGGTGCTTTTGACTCTAGGGCATTAGGTAAAAATAGAGGAAGTATAGCTTTGGAAAGAGCCTTTATGTTCTTTTCCCCCAGATATACTAGGGCTAGTATGTCTGTAATAGCAGATGTTTTATTAGGTGGCAGTAAAAATGGTATTCAGGGAGAAATGGCTAGGGATACTCTTTTGAGAATGTTGAGTGGTGGAGTAACTATGTATACAGGAACAATTATAGCTAAAAATATGTTAGAAGCAGAAATGGGGGTTCCAGAAGCAGAAAGGGCAAAATTATATTTAGATCCCAGACCTACTTCTGAAGGTGGAGATGGTGGTAAGTTTATGAAAATACAAATCGGAGAGGATTTTATTGGTCCAGGTTCATTTTGGGTATCAGCATTAAAGCTTACTGGAACTATATTAGGAGATCCTGCATTTAGGGGAGATAAAGCCGATTCTCCGTTATTTTTCCAATCAGAAGAACCAAGACCAGTAACTGCAAATCTTTTAAGGAATCCTATAGTTATGTGGCTGAGAGGCAGGACTGCTCCTATATCAGGACTTGCATGGGATCTTCAGCAGAAACATACTTTTATTGGAGAGCCTTTAGAAAGTGCTGTAGATATAGAAAAGCATATAGCAACGCAATTAGCTCCATTTTGGCTTGAAACTGGTGTCTTAAAAGGTGGGATTCATGCTGCAGGAGCAATTTTTGAGTTTGGAGGATTTAACGCCAGAGAAACTACAGATTGGGAAAAACTAGAGGATGTTCAGGATCAGGAAGCACAGCGTATTCATGATGTTAACTGGAATGACTTAACATTATTGCAGAAAGAGGAAATTAGAATAGCGAATGTAGGAACTACTGGTGATATAGCTGCAGAAGAAGAAAGGATATTTAAAGAGAGGAGGAAAAGTCCGTTAGGAACAGAGGCACAGGCAGTTATGGGTGATTGGTATCAGGAAATGGATGTAATTAAAGGTAGGTGGGATGAGCAAGTTCAGGCATTGGATTTAGCTGTGCAGGAAAATACACTGGACTTACCCCAGTATATTCGGTTAATAAAAAATGTTAATAATGAGAAAAGGATGTCTTTTAAAAGATTGAAGGTTGATCCGATTTATCAGCCTGTTTATGAGAATATAAATTACAGGAAGTTTGAAGATACGGATAATGTAGGTGATTATTATTATGATGAGTATATGAGGATACTTACTGATGATGTTACCCATTCATTACTACCTGCTGAATTGCAGGAATTAGGTATAGTAGATGAGGAATTTGTGGATTGGGATGCTAGGAATGCAGAAATAGCATCATTTGAGGAAGTAGCAGGACCACAGATTATGGAATATATACAGGCTAGGCTGGAAATACCAGCAATAGGTGAGGGAGCACATCCTTTATATCAGGAATATCTAGCAGGTAGAAAAAAATACCTGGATCTTTACTATCGTGGAGTTGAGGAAGAAACTATAGCTTATCATGGAGAACAGGCTAAGGAGGCTTATAGGGAATGGAAGAATGCTGTTAATTATGCAGTTAGGGCAGAGATGGAAAAGAGATCACCTTTTATCAGGATGTTACTTAGGGATATGAGAAGGGCTAGGGACATAATGAGAAAAACTAACGTTGAACTGGATGCTTTCTTATATAGATTTGGCATAGGTAACACTACTACCTTAAAGCATCCTTATAATAAATTTGATTTTAGGAAAGGTGAGTTAGCTATGCCTTTTCCTATGCAGACCTATGTACCTACCTTTACAGAAGATTAGGTCTAGGTTTAATATGTAAATAATAAACATTAAGTAAGAGAGGCTACGGCTAATGACTACTAATGATAGTGCTAAGGCACAAAAGCAGGGAGCTAACGTAGATGCTACGGCAGATAAAGATGTTAGTAACCAGGCAAAAGAAGCTGTTAAGGAAGCAGCAGAGAATCCTGAACCTTCTTATCTTACAAAAGAAGATGTGAAGGCAGAATTTGAGGGATGGGCTAGTGAACGGAAAGTTGTGTTTGACCAGGCTCAAGGTAGAGCCCAGAATATGACACAGGAAAAGATAAAAGAAGTTCAAGATCATGCCCGAACCGAAATAGATTCTATAGTTCAGGACTTTGAAGAAATGTTGGATGAAGATACTAGGGAGGCGTTTAGGCATAAACGATCTCAAAGAAAGGCTGAGGAACAACAGGCAGAAATGCAGGAAGGTCTAGAGCTTTTAAGAGAGTTTAAACAAGCTGCCAAAACTACTGTACCTAGAGGAACTCTGACACAGGAACAACTTAGATCTTTAGAGGCAACGATTAATAGCGTTGCTAAGAACTTAGGTTCAATTGCAACTGCAAGAGATGAATCAGTGTGGAAAGGTTGGAGTGCACAGATGGGTTATGATGAATCAGTAGCATTAGCTACTAAAAATATTAGTGGTTTAAATGCAGTTAAGCCTAGAGAGTCTACTACATCTAGTGTTCCACCTTCTACTCAAGGTGCTCCTGCTACAGCTAAAAAAATGTATAATTCGCAGGTGGATTTGGCTAGAGCCTTTTCTTCAGGTGAAATAGATGTACAAACTTTTAATAAAATGAAAAAGCAAATCTAAGAGGTAAATAGATATGGCGACAGGATTAACACTGTCCGATACTTCCAGTTTGGAAGATATGAGTGCAATAATGATAGCAAATGCTATTGCCAACATTGAACCTGCTGGACCAACTAATCAGTTGGTTAGCCGATATGACATCGGAAAGGGCGTTAAGCAAATTAACGTACCTATCTGGGGTAGAAATACGGCTGCTGCTCTTACTGAAGGTATAGACATATCTGTTCCACAACAATTAGGCGTAACTGTAAGAAACCTTACTGCTACTGAGCATGGTATTCTTACTTTTGTGTCTGATAAACTTGTGAGACAGAATAACGAAAGTGTCATGGCTCATGTAGGAGAAGTTCAGGGTAACGCTGTTGGTAGGCTTTTAGAGAGTGATCTCATCACATTATTTGATGGATTCTCTGTATCAGCTCCAGGTGCTGGTAACGCAGGAACTTTCTTGCACGTTGCTGGTGCCATCTCATACTTGAAAACCGATAATGACAGTTCATTTGGACCAGCTCCAGGAACACCAGTAGGTGTATTCCATCCAGAGCAGATCCGAAGGTTCGTTCAGGAATCAACTGGTATTCAAGGTGGAGGGTCAACTGGTATGGCTGCACAGCCAATTCCAGATGGATATTCGGCAGAAGTATTAAAGACTTACTATAGAGGAAATGAATCGGTATTTAACGTACCAATTTATGAGTCAGGAGTCATCTCCAGAGATGGATCAGGTGATTCAAAGGGAGCAATCTTTGTAAAAGAAGCTCTCGCACTGGCTATGGAAACTGAAATTTCAGCAGAAGAAGAAAGAGATATCTCACTACGAGGAAATGAAGTAGTAACCACAGGAAACTGGGGTGAACTTGAAATCGTAGATACATGGGGTGCTGAGTTCTACTCTGCTGCAGATGCAGCGTTCTCATAATCAGGTGATTAATGACTACAACTTCTAGTGCAGACATATTTGAATACCAGACCAATAGGCATATAAGCCGTCAAACTGGTTATGGTGGAATAGATCTGTCTGCAGAAGAAGGACAATTTACCATCATTTATGATGGTTTGGATGGTTCTCCTTTTAGGGTTAGAAAATCTGATGTTGATAGATATCTCGTTAAAACTAAACGAGAGTATATCTTGCAGAAGAATGGAAATCTTAAATATATAGGAGAACTATTTCCAGCATTTGTAATAAATAAGGAAGAAGCTCGTATTGTTTCTGGTAAAGCTAAGAAATTCGCTATTTCTGGTAAAGCCAACGGACATCATAAAAAGAGAAGGCGTGGAGGCAAGAGAGCAAGGAGAAGTTATGATAACTCAAGAGTTAGCTAAGTCAATGTGGGGTGATGTAGTAGATAATATTAAAATATCAGATCATAAAGATCTTTTAGAAAAATATCTAGTTAAACATGACCTAAATGCTTTACCTGTACCTGAATGGTCAGATCAAGCAGATATGGCTTACTTTTACTTGCAATCTCGCAGAAACGGACAACTCGTCTGGGAAAAAACTAAGGCGAGGGCAACTTATGATGCTGTTATTAGGTTAATCGAGAAAGGTGCTCTCTTTGCTCCCCCTGTAAAGGATGTTGAAGCTGAAGATAGTAGCACAGACAACGAGCAGCTCCCTAAGTTAGATACAGACGAGCTTTCTCCTAAAAAATATAAATGCGAACATAAGTTTAAAAATAATAGAGTGTGCAGGAAAGAGTATAAGACCATAGGTCGCTTTCTTGAGCACAAGAAAAAACATGGAGGTCAGAAATGACAGTAGGAACAAGACAGTATGAATCTGTTAATTCTACAACCACTACCATGTCTGGTAATGCTGATTTAACAATTACAAATGCAAGTGATAAATTACAACTTGTTGATCCTGGTGGATCGGCAAGAAATTTGGATCTGATTTTAGTTGACGCTTCAGAAACAGGTGTAACAACTAGTTTTGCTGAAGTTTATATTCAGAATGAAGCAGACGCAGACGAAGGACTTACTATTCGTGATGGCAATAACTCTGATAACGCTATTAGTGTTCTTGACCAAAACGCAGGTGGTTGGTTTAGATTTTGTGCAGGTCAGTGGTCATCTTCTACGTCTGGATTAAACTAGACATAGTATAGAATAAATAAATAGATGAAGGGCTTGTAAAGTTTAAATTAAAACATAAGAATCTTGTCGCTAGGGTTTAATAGACCTGACAAGGGAGTATTATTGATTTTTGGTTAGAACAAGGATAGCAACAAGCCCTTTATCTAAAATGGAGGAAATTAAAATATGTTAGGTGATGAAAAATTAGCAGTAGACGCAACTGTAAGAACTTTACAGGATGATGCTCGGCTTAGTGCTACAATGGCTTCTTTTAGTACTGAAACAGCAGCTATTAGGGTTAAGTTTAATGAAGATCCAGCTACTGCAGTAGGTCAATTAATTACTAATGGAGATCAATGTGTCATTTATGGTAACGATGCTATTCGTGCAGCTAGATTTGTTGAGGCTACAAGCACAGATTCAGTTATTAATGTAACTTATGGTACATATACTGGTGGAATGCATGGTCTAATAAATTATGGTTCGTAATGGGTAAATATAATAAATCTTCTGATAAAAATATATTTAAAAGTCAGCAGGATATTACTTGGACAGATACTATTATAGAAAAAGATGGAAAGGAAACAGTAATTTTTGTTCCAGATGTTTATAATGGTTATGGAGATAAAACATCATTAAAGCATCTAACTGAAGATGTAGTAGGTAAACATAGTGATAATGAAACAGCAGTTAAAGCAGGTCAAAAAGCTGAAGAACAACTTGAAAAAACTGACTTTAATCAAGTTATTAAAAAAATAAGACAAGAGAAGTTTCTTTCTCAAAATAGAGCTTTAGATGCAAACATTATAGTAGATCGAGTTACTGGTGAAACTATAGGATGTCAAGTTAGCCTTATGACAACTACTGATAGTGGATTTGTTTATCCTAGATCTGTTCATTTTACTCAAGAGCAAATGTTAAATAACTCAGTTATGAAAAGCTTTGTGAGGAAACCAAATGACAACAATAACAGTTAATACTATATTACCAGAATTTGCAGACCTTATAGGTGCTTATGTAGGTTCTTTTAGTACAACAACAGCTATTTCAACTACTACCTTCGTTGTTTCTACAGGATTAAGAGATTCTGGATTTACTGATGATGATACTTTAAATGATTATTTTATCAGGATTACAAGTGGAAATAATGATGACGTTATAAGGAGAGTAGCAGATTTCAATGGTACTAGTGGAGAGTTAAACCTTACAGGTACAAATTTATCTGCTGATGGAAGTACAGGAACTACATTTGAATTATATACTTATGATCCTACTCAATTAGTTAATGCTCTGGATGCAGCTACAAGAAAATCTTTCCCTGCACTTCATAAAATAGTTCATGACAGGACTTTAACTACTGCATATGGACAATATAGATATACTCGCCCTACTTCTATTATGCCTAGATATATAAGGCAAATTTACTTGGTCCCCAGATTTGGGGTAAAGACATTCTCAGAAAATATTTTAAATGACCAGAACTGTGACTTCGAGGAAAGCTCTAGCGCATTAACTGATTGGACTGATACGTCTAATATTACAGCAGCAGTAGAAGCTGACACTACATCTCCTAATAATTTTATGGTTTACAGAGACCAGAGGTCAGCTAAGTTAACTTGTGCTGCAACTAGCACAGGAACATTTACTATTTCAGCTACAAGTCCTACCAACTATGAGTCGGAGGAACTCAACTTTTCTATATGGGTGTACTCAAAAACTGCAAGTGTTGTCAGTCCTATTATTCAGATTGATTCTGATACAGCTACTTCAGGAAGTGCTCATGCTGGAAGCGGATGGGAAAGGTTAACGGTGTCTGCAACCGCAGCAAATGTAGCAAGCACAATAAAAGCAGGGTTAACATTTGCAAGTAACAGTGCAATCTATACTGTATATGCTGATGAAGCTATGCTTACGGCAGGACCATCAGAAGTACCTTTAGGTAATGAAACAAGGATTATGGACTGGAAGGAAGAAGGTGATTACTTGAGGCTCTTGAGAAGTCCACAAGGGCATTACCAAATTCATGTAGTCGGTGCAGCTCATTTAGAAACAATTAGTACTACTGGTACTACTACAGTAACCTTAGAACCACATCAAAGAGATGTATTATATGCTTTTGCTGCAGAAAGATTCTTTGAAAGTGAATTAGATCAAACCAGTTTTGAAGATCAAACTGCTATATTGAGGCAGATACAACATTATAGAAATAATAGATTGGCAGGTGTGGGTGAAATGATCTTGCCATCCTTGATAAAGAGTGTAATAGCGTAATGCCTAGTAATTATGATATTAAGTTAACTAAAACAGATGGTTCATCTAATATAGTATTAATTTCCTTAGATAGAACTGCAGAAACAGGTGGATATGCCATAGAGCATTTGTCCCCTGCACCACCTAATCAAGCTACTGATGCAGCTAACTATCAACAACAATCTCCAGATTTAGGTTTAGTATATGACCAGGATTCTTTTCATAGAGGTTTTGGTCAAACAATAATAGAAAGGTTTGATACAGCAGATACTGCTAATAGAGCTAGGACTAAGTATTTTTATAGTGATGGTGTACTAGGTATGTTTAAGGGAGAAGCTACATTAGGATATCAAGAAGATGATGTAGACTTAATTTTAAAGAACGGAAGATTGGAAAGAGGAACTGTTACAGATTGGACTGGAAGTAGCGTAACTGTAGCTACAGATACTGGAACAGTTAGAAATGGTACTTATAGTATGAAAGCGACTATGGGTTCTAGTAGTGGTACAGTTAGTCAGTCTTATGGAGGTACAGTAAGCGTATTAAGAAATAGGGAGATAACTTTTACTGCTTTTGTTCGTAGGGAGAGTGGCTCAGGTACTATAACTGCTAAAATATTAGATAGTGATGGTTCTACTATTAATACCACGACAGGTACAAGTGCAAGTGGTTCAAGCGACTGGGCTGTAATATATGCTACTAGAACAATAGATTCTGGTGCTACAAGCATTACATTTACCTTAACTGGCAGTGTTGATGAAGATGTATTTTATATAGATGATATAGGCGTAGTACCTACAGGTGGAGCTACGTTTACTACTCCTGTAGAATTTGAAAGTAAGATTTATGTTTCCTGTGGAAGGGTTTTATATCAATGGGATGATAGTAATGTATATTGGAAGGCTGTTTATGCAGATGCTAGTTATGCAATTACGGATGTGGAATCTTTTGATGGAGCTTTATATATAGCGTTTGGTACTAGCCAAGTGTATTATCGCAGTACCAACGGAACTACTTGGGCAGTTCCAGATACAAACTCAGGTAATAATAGGTTTGCTATTTATTTTGCTAAAGCTAGGAATGCTAGTGGCAACTTAGCTTTATTTAAAAGTAGGGCTAATCAAATTAGTGTAACAACTGATCCCAGCGATACAGCTAACTGGGGGACAGAAATACAATGTGGTGATTCAGATAGAAATATAACAAACGCTTTTTCTTCTAACGATATATTATATGTAGGTAGGGAAGATGGTTTATTTGCTTATGACAGGGCTACCAATAAGTTTAGGGATTTACAGCCAGAAGCTAACTTCTTTCCTGATTCAGATAACTTTAAGGTAGCTACAGGTAGGTCAGGTAGTATATTTGCTTCAGGTGGAGATCAATCTTTTTGGCAAATAAATTCAGGATTTTTTGATGGTGCTTACCAATGGAATGATTTGTCTTATTTATTTAAAGCATCAGGAGTATCAGGATTTGGTGGTAGAGTATCAGCATTAGCACAAGATAGAAATAACTTATTTGTAGCATTAGCTGATGACTTACAAGCTGAAACTTCTTTTCCTTATGATCTAGATCCTGGCTTTAGTTTTGCTGGTGCTCAGAAATCCCAGACTATCAGGTTATTATCTGTTAGAACCCAGCAAGAAGAAGCTGGTTCAGGAGCTGAAACTATAGCTCATACCATATCTACATTTAGTGTAAGTTCTATATCTGCTATGGGTAAATTTAAAGGTGATGTCAGGACTAGTTTATTTATATGTGGTAACAAATCAGAAGATAGTTTAAGTGCTATAGATAATGATACCTTGCCTAGAGTTGTTAGGATTCGTATGCCTATCAGGAATGAAAACCCATCCACTAACTCTTTAACAGAGCAAAGGTTAACAGGTGCTTTATATACAGGATGGTTAAATTTTAACTTTCCAGATGTAAGCAAGTCTGCAGTTAAGCTTATTCTTACAGGTCAAAACCTGGATTCTAATAAGTATATTACTGTTTCATATAAAACTGATGATGCCAGTAATGATGATACTGGGGGATGGACTACATTTGGAACTAACGGAAAGTTTACATCTTCTGGTTTAACAGTAACATCTACTTTACAGCTTAACTTTAAACGTATTAGGTTTAAGTTAGCATTTACCAGTAACGAAACTTCATCTGGTCCTAAATTAAATGGCATTGTATTTCACTCTATGTGGAATCCTATAGAGTATAGAAGGTGGACAGCAGCAACTAAGTTAACTGATAGACGTAGTATGTCATTAAGGAGAATTAGGAGGAATACATTAAGGACTGCTGATTTAGCTAATTTGGAAACCTTGAGAAAAGAACCACTAATACTTTATACTGATTTAGATGGTAGTTCTCATTATGTGAATATGCGTTATACGGATGAACTAATAAGAAGCAGGGTGCAATCAACAAGGAATATTGCCTTAAACCAAACTAGAAGGCTAATACTCCAATTAACGGAGGTAAAAACAAGCTAATGGCTAATGAACTAGCACATAAAACAGTTGGAACCCAGCTTACACAAGCTGAATGGGAAGCAGTCGGTGGTCATGTCTTAGACAACCAAGCTGCTGGAGATATTATATATGGAAGTTCCACTAGTCAATTATCTAAATTGGGTATAGGAACAGCAGGACAAGTCCTTATGACGAACTCAGGTGCATCTGCTCCTGAATGGTCAGCAGCAGTAACAGGAGTAACTTCTTTATATAGCACAAGTCTTGCATTAGGATATGGTGCTTCACACGCTAATATAGACTTTTCTACAGACAATGCAATTATTCTTGATATTGATGGCACTCAGCAAATTAAGCTGGTAGATGGAGTGCTTCAGCCTATAACAGACAATGATATAGATTTAGGAACTTCTAGCTTAGAATTTAAAGATGCTTATTTTGATGGAACAATAACTACTGATGGCTTAACAGTTAGCAGCACTACTAACCTAGATGGTGCTATTCAAGCAGACAGTACTATAACTGTAGGTGTAGATGACACTGGACATGATATTAAGTTTTTTGGAGCTACAGCAGGTAGCTATTTATTATGGGATGAATCTGATGATGCGTTAGAGCTGACAGACTCATCACCAATTAAGATTGGAGATGGTGGGGATATGCAAATCTACCATGATGGCTCTGATTCTTATGTAACTAATGCAACTGGTGGATTAAAACTAGCTACGGAAACAAGTGGCATAGCAGTTACCATAGGGCATACAACTTCAGAGGTAACTATAGCTGATAACTTAACTGTTACTGGAACATTTACTCTAGGTTCAAATGCTGAGCTAACGGAAGCTGAGTTAGAAATGCTAGATGGTATTACTGCTGGAACGGCAGCAGCTTCAAAAGCAGTAGTCCTGGATTCCAGTAAAGATATAGCTACTATAAGAAACCTTACTATTGATGGTGTATTTACAGATGGTAACTATACTTTTGACACTAGTGGTAACGTATCAGGGTTAGGTACAGTAAGTTCAGGTGCTATTACTTCAACAGGTAGCAGCTCTTTTGCAACTGCAGTTAAGACTCCAAAGATACAATATACTGATGCAGATGAATCTATGACTATAGCAGATGGAGGTATAGTAACCTTTGCAGCAGGTATAACTTCTACTGCAGGATCTAGGTCTTTAGGTGCTACTTCGTTTAATGATGCCGATATTACTAATGTGGCAGATATAGATGTAGCTACTATTAGTGCTGATAGTAATGATTTTGATATTGTTTTAACTGATAATCGAGCTTTAGCCTTAGAGGTTAAAGAAGGTAGTAATACTTATATGACATTTGTTACTACTAATAGTAGCGAAAAGATTCAAGTGGGAGCTAATGATGCAGGGTATGATGTTATATTTTATGGAGATACAGCTTCTGCAAATATGACTTGGGATACATCTGTTGATGATTTAATTCTAAACGGAGCAGCTAGAATTGTTGTTCCTGAAGGACAACTTGTTTTAGGAAGCACAGCAGTTAGCTCAACAGCAACAGAATTAAACTTACTAGATGGAGTATCAGGGTTAGTTCAGGCTGACTTTACTAAGTTAGCAGCAATAAATGCAACATCTACAGAAATTAACTTAATTGATGGAGGAACTGCTAGGGGAACTACATCAGTAGCAAGTGGTGATGGTATTTTAATTAATGATGGTGGAACTATGAGAATGACTAATGTTGATACAGTTTCAACTTATTTTGCAGGTCATAGTGTAGGTGGAACTAGTATCGTTACTGTAGGAACTATTACAGCTGGTACTTGGAATGGTACTGCTCTAGTAGATGCGTATGTTGCTGATGCTTTAACTATTTCAGGTGGAACTGTTGATAACTCAGTGATTGGTGGTAGCACAGCTGCTGCAATTACAGGCACAACTATTGATGCAGGAACTGATTTTACTATTGGCGATACTGTAATAACTGATGGTGTTATCACTGATTCTACTGGGCTATCAATAGCTGCTGCTGTTGATCTTGGCTCTAATACACTTACAACTACAGGTAGTTTACAAGTAAGAACTATTGATTATAGTGATGGCGACCTTTCTGCGACTATTGCTGATGGTGGTGGAATTACATTTGCACAAGATATAACTATGGCTGAAGATAAAAGTTTAAACTTGCCACATAACGCAAGTGTTAAGTTTACTGATGCTATTACACAAGACAGCATAGATGACCATGATGCACAGGGTATTATAATGACTTTTCAAGCAGGTTCTACTGTTACACCATTTAGTCCTGTATATTTACATACTGATGATGAAGTACACGAATGTAATGCAGGTGATATTGCAACCATGCCTTGTATTGGAGTATCTGTAAATGCAAGTGATGTAACAGATGGTAACTCCGTAGAAGTAATGGTTCTAGGTTTACTTAGAGATGAAAGTTTTACAGATTTTGGAACTAATGGTGCTCCATTGTTCTGTACTACTACAGCAGGAGTTATGAGCAATACTGCTCCAACAGCAGAAGATGATGTTGTTCAGATCGTAGGACATTCTATTGGTGAAAAGTTAGTCTTTGTTCAACCATCATTAACATATCTAACACACGCAGCATAATGGCTAATAATGTAAAAACTATAATGGGTATTGCCGTAGCAGATGTAAAAACTATAATGGGTATTGCAGCAGCAGATATTAAGAACGTAATGGGCGAAGAATTTACTGTATCAGCCGATCCTAGTACTACTACTCCTACGAATCCTAACTTTAACTTTGATAATGGGGATTTAAGATCTACAGAACATACTTCAATATGTTATGACCCAGACAGAAACTTTATCGTGGTGTCATATAGAGATGCTGATAACTCAAACTATGGAACAGTAAGGGCGGCATCTATAAGTGGAACTACATTAACTTGGGGGGCAGAATATGTTTTTGCCTCTGCTACTACTACAAACATAGGTATATGTTACAACACAGGGTCAGATGTAATAATGATAGGTTACTCTGGACCTTCTAGTAACACAATCTATGTAATTGCGGCAACAGTTGGTGCGGCATCTAATGACCCTTCAGACACTGATGATATTGCTTTTGGTAGTGCAGCAACAGTAGATTCTGGAGGAGATGGTAGTAACCAGTCTATAGCTTACGGAATGATAGAATATAATCCTACTTATGATACTGCTACAGTTGCGTATGAAAATGGAGGAGATTCAGGACACAACTATGTTGCTGCTGTATCTGTTTTAGGAACTACTTGCACAGTTGGAACTGCTGTAGAATTTGACGATACTTCAGAAGAATTTATGGCTCAGTCGTATGACCCTGATATCACAAAAACAGTTCTTGTTTATGATAATGGTACAAAGATAGGTGCTAGAGTGATGACCCAAAGTGGAACAGGCAATCGTACTATTGCTTTAGGTACTGAAGCATTATATGGAAACAATAGTGGGTTTACGGCTGTATCTGAATATTATGGTGGTATGCCAGTAGCTTATGATACTTCAGCCGATAAGCACCACGTTATATTCTATGATGATAGCCTTAGTGCAGTTAGAATGAATTATTTTACTGTTGCAGGTACATCTGTTACTTGGTCAACAGGAACTGCCGCTACCATATCTTCGGGAACATCATCAGGGAACGAAACAGGTGGTGGAGTAGCTTATAATGCAGCAAGAAACAGGATTATCACTTATGGTGCAACTGCTACTAGCACAAGTTCTAATTACAACTTCGAGTATCATACTATATCTGGTTCAACTTATACTTCGCAAGGTTCAGCAACTATAATCGAAGAAGGTCTAAGGAACAGGTCACAGCATGTTCCTAGTGTGCAGACTAACTCTTTCCACGCTAACACTACTATACTTGTTTATGCAGATGTAGGTGGAAGTACAGGTGGCGGTAGGATTAAACTGCTGGATGCAGGTTCGTAATGAGTAAAATATTAAGAAAGAAATCAGACAACAGCGTAGTTTTCCTATTGAATAACAGCCAGTCGGCAACTTTATATTCTACTAAATTTATCTACACTAAATCAGCAGGTGGAAATGTAATTGTCAGCGATTGTAATTCAAATACCCATGAACTCATTACAGGCGTAACTGGACCAACAACATGGTGGGGTAATATGTTATGTTATGCAGATGATGGTACATGGACTATCAA
>Ga0114899_1000537_pt1 | contig 26612 bp, 24 predicted proteins | sample MalvireepMed_215_FD_83497 | JGI IMG/M metagenome (GOLD analysis project Ga0114899, IMG submission 83497) | Marine viral communities from the Global Malaspina Expedition - Malaspina viral metaG DeepMed_215 | ecosystem: Environmental > Aquatic > Marine > Oceanic | place: Mediterranean Sea...
AGTGGACCCTTAGCTCAGCTGGATAGAGCGCTGCCCTCCGAAGGCAGAGGCCAGAGGTTCGAATCCTCTAGGGTCCGCCATTAAATCAATTACTTGATCGATCCGACTGATTTGCGTTTCTGTTACGGGTGACGGTCTGCGCTAACATTTCCGACTGCGCCTCCGTGGATTAGAATGTTTTCCGCGCTGGCAGCGTGAAATCTCATGGAAAACGCTAGAAAGATATTGGGACCGGCTATTTTACCCCGTCGTCCATATCCGGGAGCAGGAAAGCCGCGGCTCAATCGTTCGTTGAGATGGCGCGGGACCAATAGCCCCGCGGTCCGGTGAAAACCCGGATGCGACGCTCTTAGCGCCCTTTCCAGACCGGAGCCCGCTTTTCAGCAAAGGCCCGCGCACCTTCGGCGTTATCCTCAGACCCGTAAAGCACATCGACAGTCTTAGCTGGCGTTTGGTGACCCGGTTCATAGTGTCCTGAAAGTTGCTATCCTCGGCATCCCGGACGATTTCTTTGATCGCGGCATAGACCAGCGGCGGGCCCGAGGCCAAAAGGCGTGCCATATCCCAGGCCTGCGCCATCAGATCATCTGCCGCGTGGACGTGGTTCACAAACCCCCAGCGGTTGGCTTCTTCGGCGTCCAGCCAGCGGCCCGTGAACAGCATCTCCATTGCGATGTGATAGGGAATGCGCTTTGGCAACTTGATGGAGGCGGCATCAGCCACCGTGCCTGACGTGATCTCGGGCAGCGCAAAACTTGCATGATCTGCCGCCAAGATAACGTCTGCCGACAGCGCCAATTCCAGCCCGCCGCCACAACAAATACCGTTTACCGCAGCGATTACCGGTTTGTTCATGTCGCGCAATTCTTGCAGGCCGCCAAAGCCGCCTACGCCGTAATCACCATCCACCTCGTCGCCATCAGCGGCGGCTTTCAAATCCCAACCGGGGCAGAAGAATTTCGACCCCGCGCCTGTGATAATCGCAGCCCGCAAATCAGGGTCATCGCGAAACGCAGCAAAGGTTTCGCCCAAGATACGGCTGGTGTGCAGGTCAATGGCATTAGCCTTTGGGCGGTCCAGAGTGATTTCGAGCACGGCACCCTCTCGGCGCGTTTTAACGGGGCTTGTCATATTGTTCCTTTCACCAAAAGCGCATCGGCGATGATCGCACGGTCTTTTGTACAGATGAGGGGATTGATTTCGATTTCGGCAATCTCGTCGGCGTGGTCGGTGACGAAGTTTTGCAGCTTTAGGGCCGCGTCAACAATGGCGTCTATGTTGGCGGGCTCACCACCGCGATAGCCGCTCAACAGAGGGTGTATTTTTAACTGCCCCAAGGCGTGGCGAATATCTGAGTCCGTGGTGGGCAGCAGCAAGGATTGACCGTCCTCCAGAATTTCCGTCAGGGTACCGCCTGCGGCCAAGGTCAGGACGAACCCGTGGGCAGGGTCCGCGACGATGCCTAGCAAAAGCTCCGCGACCGTGTCGGTGATCATTTCTTCGACAAGGAAGGTTTCGGTTTGCATTGCCTGCGCCGCCGCGCTGACTTGTTCCGCGTCAGTGAGGTTCAGCTTTACCGCGCCGGTTTCGGTTTTATGGGCGACCCCTTCGCCCTTCAGGACAACGGGAAAACCGATCTCTTCGGCGCAAGCGATCACATCCGCAGGGGCGATGCCCGCACGGCTTGTGGGGATATCCAAGCCGTATGCCGCAAGGGTCCGTTTGGCATCGCCTTCGGTGACCGTGATCGTCGTTGCGAAGCTGGGGGCAAGTAGCAGGGGTTGGTGATTTTGGCGGGGCGGCATGGGCGCCGCGCTAATCGCTTCGCAGGCCGTGCCAAAGTCGCACAGCGGCACGATCCCCGTGCCAAGCAGACGTTTTGCAATCGCTTCGGGCAGGTTTTCGACGATGGACCCAACCACGCCAAAGGGACGGCCCGTTTGACGGGCTGCCTCCTCGATCGCCTGGACTGCAATCATCCAATCATCGGCGGCACAGCTGTCTAGGCGTGGGAAATCAAGCACCACAAGCGTCAGGTCGATATCATCGCCCGCCATGGCCGCAAACACGGCTGTCATGGCGGCCTTATCGCGCCAGATTTGTGTGTGATAATCCAAGGGGTTCGTCAGATTGACCAGCGAACTAAGGTGCTGGGAAAGCGTATCTGTTTGAGCAGATGTCAGTGGGGGGAAAGTCAGACCATAATGCGCGGCGGTATCCGCCATGACGCTCGCCTCGCCGCCCGAGCAGCTTAGCGACACAATGTGCCCCCCGGACAGGCGGCCATGGCAGTGAAACAGCTTTAACGTTTCTAGCAGCGCAGCGGGGGAGCCGACCCGCGCAATCCCAAGTCGCGCCAGTACCGCATCCGACCCCGAGCTGCTGCCCGCGAGCGAGGCGGTGTGCGAAATGGTTGCCAGTTGCGATTCCTCCGAGCGGCCCACCTTCAGCGCCACAATCGGTTTGCCGAGCGCACGCGACAGCCGCGCCAGTTCTTCAAAATCCGCGATGTCGCCAAAGCTTTCGATGTAAAGGCCAAGTGCGGTCACGCGGTCGTCGCGGATGACAGTTTGGGCGATACTGGCAAGCCCTTGTTGGGCCTGATTGCCCGCGGTGATGGTATAGGCGATGGGCAACCCGCGTTGCTGCATCGTGAGGTTGATCGCGATGTTGGACGACTGCGCCAAGATCGCCACGCCGCGTTCAACGGGCACCAGCCCATGTTGATCCGGCCAAAGCGCCACCTGATCCACGGCATTCAGAACCCCGTAGCAATTCGGCCCGAGAATGGGCATTCCCCCTGCTGCAGCCAGCAATTGGTCATTCAAAACGGCGCCGTCGGCGGTTTCTTTGAACCCGCTGGCAAAACACACGGCACCACCTGCTCCCATTTGGTTCAGCTCGCCAACCAGATCGATGGTTGCGCTGCGGTTTACACCGATGAACGTCGCATCCGGCGCGTTTGGTAAATCAGCAAGCGTCTTGAAGGCCGGCAATCCGCCGACACTGTCTTTTTTGGGATGCACGGGCCAGATATCACCCTTGAACCCGATCTTCTGGTTCTGCTCGATCACGGAGTCGCACCACGCCCCACCGCCGACGACGGCAATGGAACGTGGGCGCAAGAGACGCTCAAGATCACTCATGTCTTGGTCTAGGCGCCAAGGGGGCGCAATAGATCGCGGCTGATGATGTGGCGCTGGATTTCAGATGTCCCATCCCAAATCCGCTCGACCCGCGCATCGCGCCAGAAGCGTTCAATGGGGAAGTCATCCATCAAGCCCATGCCGCCAAAGATTTGCAGGGTGGCATCCGTCACCCGCGCCAGCATTTCGGAGGCGTAGAGCTTTGCACTGGCGATTTCGCGGTTAGCAGGCAGGCCTTGATCCAGCCGCCACGCCGCCGCCAATGTCAGGTGATCCGCCGCATCGATTTCGGTGATCATGTCGGCCAGCTGAAAGCTGATGCCCTGATACTTGCCGATCTGCTGACCAAACTGCTTGCGTTCAGCCGCGTAATTCAACGCCATGTCAAAGCAACGTCGTGCGCGGCCCACAGACATTGCAGCGACCGTGATCCGCGTGGCGTAAAGCCATTCGTTCATCACCACAAAGCCGCCATCGACCTCGCCCAGAACCTGAGCATCCGGCAGGCGGCAGTTGTCAAATTCGAGGATCATGTTCTTGTAGCCGCGGTGGGAGACGGATTTGTAGCCATCCCGGATGGTGAAACCGGGCGTGCCGCGGTCGACCAGAAAGGTCGTAATGTGTTTTTTGGGGCCGCGCGGCGTGGCGTCTTCGCCGGTTGCCACAAAGACAATCACGAAATCCGCATGGTCCGCGCCAGAGATGAAATGCTTGGTCCCGTTCAGAACCCAGTCTCCGCCATCGCGTTTGGCCGTACATTTCATGCCCCGCACATCGGACCCGGCATCGGGTTCGGTCATGGCCAAGGCATCCATCTTTTCACCGCGAATGGCGGGGGTGAGATAGCGTTCGATCTGATCCTCTTTGCAGGCCATCAAGATATTCTGAGGCCGCCCGAAAAAGTGGTTCAACGCCATAGAGCCGCGGCCCAACTCGCGTTCAACCAGCGCAAATTCAAGATGCGAGAGGCCAGCCCCGCCAACGCTTTCGGGGAAGTTGCAGGCATAAAACCCCAGATCCAGCGTCTTTTGCTTGATCGCCTGCGCGACGTCATGGGGGACCTCGCCAGTGCGCTCTACCTCGGCCTCATGGGGGTAGATTTCGTTTTCGACGAAGGATCGCACGGTGGAAACGATCATTTCTTGTTCTTCGGTCAATCCAAAATGCATCAGCTATGCTCCGGCTTGGGCAGGGCGGCCTGGGCCGCAATGATGGTTGCGAGCTTGTCGCTGACATGCGCCGCAGGGTCGCAGGATTTGCGGGTTTCCAGACTGACGTGCAGCAGGAACTGATTGCAGGTCGCCACCACATCACCAGCGGAGTTTTTCAATTCGTGGAACAGCCGCAGCTTCTTACCCGCACCCTCAAGAATGGTCGTGACAACGGTGACTGTGTCGCCTGCATGGCATTCATTGCGGAACTTGGTGTGGGTATCGGCGGTAAAGTAGCTGAAGCCGGATTTGATATAGGCGGCATCGGCCCCGATCATGCGCATGAGCGCGTCTGCCGCGTCAGACCACAGCTGCCCATAGCGGCTTTCGTTCATGTGCCCGTTGTAATCCGTCCAATCGATTGGAATGGCGCGGGCAACAGTGATGATGGGTTTGGTGAAGTCGGGGTCGGCTTTCCCCTCAAGACGGGCGTCATGCGCGTTCAGCAACGCCCCTGCACCCCAGTCACGGCCCTTCAGGGACCGCATCATCGACACCAGATTGTCGTCGCGAATGCGTTCAAGCTCTCGGATCGTATGGGCACCGGATTGCGCATCCGATTGGCTGGCGATCTTCTGTACCAAATCATCGGTCAGTTCGGGCACGTCCATCAATTTGGTCCATGGCCATTTCAGGCAAGGCCCGAATTGTTCGATGAAGTGGGCCATCCCGGCTTCGCCGCCCGCAACGCGGTAGGTTTCAAACAGGCCCATCTGCCCCCATCGCAAGCCAAATCCGAACCGAATCGCGTCGTCAATTTCTTCGGTCGTGGCGATGCCATCTTTGATCAGCCAAAGCGCCTCGCGCCAGACAGCTTCGAGAAAACGATCGGCAACATGTGCGTCGATTTCCTTGCGCACTTTCAATGGCTTCATGCCGATTTCAGTAAGCGCCGCCTGCGCGCGCGTGGTCGTGGCATCGTCACCGACCAGTTCGATAAGCGGCAGCAGGTAGACCGGGTTGAACGGGTGTGCGACGAAAATCTGATTGGGGCGAAGCGCCCCTTGCTGTAGCTCAGACGGTTTGAACCCCGAGGTTGAAGACCCGATCAGCGCGTCTTCGCGGCAGTGGGACTGAATCTCGGCGAAGATCTTGTGCTTCATCTCAAGCCGTTCCGGCGCGCTTTCCTGAATCCAGTCGGCGTCTGTGACGGCGTCGGCCAATGTGGGGACGATTTTCACCTGACCTTCGGGCGGCAGTGCCACCTCGGACAAGGCGGGCAGGGACCGGCGCGCGTTTGCCATGACTTCGCTGATTTTGCGTTCGGCTTCGAGATCGGGGTCAAAAATGGTGACGTTCCATCCGGACAGGGCAAAGCGCGCGGCCCAGCCGCCGCCAATGACACCACCGCCGATGATAGCTGCTACCTTGGTCATCGCGGTGCCTGCTTGGTCAGGCCCAGCTTTTGGCGCACGGCATCAGGGCCCATGAGGGTTGCCCCCATGTTTTCAATGATGGTCACGGCCCGCGAGACAAGCGCTTCGTTGGTGGCAAGCTCGCCTTTGCCGAGCCACAGATTATCCTCAAGCCCGACGCGCACATGGCCCCCTGCCAAAACCGATGCGGCCACATAGGGCATCTCGTCACGGCCGATTGAAAACGCGGACCAGTTCCAGTCTTCGGGGACATTATTGACCATTGCCATAAAGGTGTTCAGGTCATTGGGGGCGCCCCATGGGATGCCCATGCAAAGCTGCACCAGCGCGGGCGAAGACAACACGCCGTCTTTAACCAATTGTTTTGCGTACCAAAGGTGGCCGGTATCAAAGGCCTCGATCTCTGGCTTCACGCCAAGCGCTTCCATCCGCGCGCCCATCGTTGTCAGCATGCCGGGTGTGTTGGTCATCACATAATCGGCCTCGGCAAAGTTCATCGTGCCGCAGTCGAGGGTGCATATCTCGGGCAGGCAGTCTTCGATATGGGCCAGCCGTTCTTCGGCGCTGACCATATCGGTGGCATCGTTCAGCGGCAGCGGCGCGGAGGGCGGGCCAAAGACGATGTCGCCGCCCATGCCTGCGGTCAGGTTCAGCACTACGTCGACCTCGGCATCGCGGATGCGTTCGGTCACTTCGCGGTAGAGTTTCGGATCGCGTGAGGGCACGCCGGTTTCGGGGTCGCGCACGTGGCAATGCACAATCGCCGCACCCGCCTTGGCGGCGGCAATGGCGGAATTGGCGATCTGCTCTGGGCTGCGGGGAACATGGGGTGACCGATCTTGGCTGCTGCCGGAACCGGTCACGGCGCAGGTGATAAAGACCTCACGGGTCATCTGCAGGGGCATCTTGGTCTCCTTTTAGCTTTATCTGCAGACTATCCGGATTGATCGGCGGACATGTGCAGTGCTAGTCAGAAACATGCAGGAAAAGACAAAATCATCAGGCGAGACGGTTAAGATCGACATTCTGTTGTTCGATGGTTTTTCGAACCATTGTCTGGCCAACACTTTGGAGCCGTTTCGCGCCGCGAACAGCATCACCGGGCAGGCGCGGTATGACTGGCGCCTGCTTTCTCTTGAGGGGGGGCTTGTGCGGTCTTCAAGCGGGATGTTGGTACAGACCGAATTGGCCACGGCGACAAAGCCCCCCTGTGATTACCTCATGGTGACCGCCAGCTACGGCCACCTTGCGCTGAGCTGCAGTCAGGTGCTCTCCGCGCTGCGGGGGCTTTGCGCGAATGCGAAATGCCTGGTGGGGCTCGATATGGGGGCTTGGTTGCTGGCGGCTGCAGGGCTGTTGGACGACAGGCCTGCGACCATTCACGGGCATCTATTCGAAAGCTTTTCAGAGACATTTCCGCAGGTAGATGCCCGGCGAGAGCGGTTTGTCATTGATGGCAACCGGATCACCTGCGGCGGTGCCATGGCGTCCTTTGACTTGGTTCTGACGTTGATCGGGGCGCACTGCGGTGAAATCACACGGCTCGATGTCGCGTCGCTTTTCCTGCATGAAACCAATCAGCCGTTGGGGGCCACGAATAGCATTCCTGTGCGGTCCAAACTGGTGACTCGGGCGCTTGTCCTTATGGATGAGACGATCGAAGCACCGGTGCCGATCCCGACGATTGCGCGTCGCTTGGGGTGTTCGCTCAAAAGCTTGCAAAGACGGTTTGCACGCAGTCTGAATGCGACGCCGGGCCAAGTCTATCGGCACCGACGCCTGATCGCCGCCAAGGGTCTGGCCGAAGGCACCAACCTGTCGATTTCCGAGATTGCCACCCGCTGCGGTTACGAAAACGCAAGTGCCATGACGCGCGCTTTCAAGACCCAGTTTGGCACGACGCCCATGGATTTGAGGGCGGACTGATCGCGTTCCCGATCCCCGTTTGAGAAGTTGGATCTCATCCAACCGCTGCCGCCCCTATCCCGGCACTTGGTTTTCGAACCGTCGGAACAACAAGGCGATGACCCCGGCGATGATCATATAAAACACAGCCAGCAAGATCAGCGGTTCATAGACGATAAACGTGTCCGAGCGCACACGCGAGGACACAGCATAAAGCTCGACCACCGTAATCGTCGCGACCAGAGGTGTGGCTTTGAGTTGCAGGATGGTTTCGCCACCGAGCGTTGGCAGCACGTTGCGGATCGCCTGCGGCAACCAGATTCGGCGGAACATGGTGAAACGCGGCATGCCGAAGGCGTTTGCAGCCTCAAGCTGCCCCTTGTTCACACTGGAGAACGCGCCGCGCATGACTTCGCCTTCGTAGCCCGCATAAGACAGTGTCAGCGCCAGCACCGCATAAGGCCAAGCTTGGCGCAGGTAGGGCCAGAGTTCACTGCCGCGGATCCAAGGGATCTGCGGGAAAAGCGAGCCGAGACCGTAGTAGAGCAGCCAGATCTGCAAGAGCAGAGGCGTGCCACGGATGACGGTGCAAAATATCCGGGCAGGGGCAGACAGGTACCAAGGCCCGATGGCCTGCGCGAGGCCCAGCGGGATCGCCAAGAGAAAGCCCAGCACGCAGGTGACGACCAGTATCCAGATCGTGCGCCAGAGGCCTTCCAACGCCAGCGGGGCATATTCCGGTATCCAATCCCACCGCAGCGCCACGGCGCACCAGATGACCATACCCAGCAAAAGCGCCAGCATGACAATGCGGTGGGGCTGCATCAGAGCGCGAAAGGGGATCATCGGCCCGCTCCTTTCAGCGACGGCTGGCCACGGCGCGCCCATTTTTCGATCCGCGCAAAGACCGCGCCCGAACATAGGGTCACAATCAAATAGAGCGCGCCCGCGGCGAGGAAGAAGGTGAAATAGGCGCGCGTGCTGGCGGCGGCCTGTCGGGTCTCCAGCGTCAATTCGCTGAAGCCGACGATGGCCAGAAGCGCGGTGTCTTTGGTTGCAATCAACCACAGGTTCGCAAGACCCGGCGTGGCAAAAGACATCATCGCGGGGATCGTCACGCGGCGCAGCAGCATCAGCGGCGGCATCCCGTAAGCGCGCGCCGCCTCGATCTGGCCCGCAGGTACGGCTTGGATCGCGCCGCGCAGCACCTCGGTGGCATAGGCACCCTGCACCACGCCGAGCACCCAGATCCCGGCGACGACACCGCTAATCTCAACCCGACCATAGCCCATGGCGCCCGAGACTTTGTTGATGAGATCGGTACCGACGTAATAGAGGATCAAGATCAGCACCAATTCAGGCACGGCCCGGATCACAGTCGTATAAACGGCGAGGAGGTCGCGCAGGACCACCCCGCCATAGAGCTTGCCGTAGGCCCCAAAGAGCCCGATCAGCAGACCAAACCCGAAGGCGCCAAATGCGATCTGCAGAGAGTTCGCAAGCCCGCGCAACAGGTTGCCGCCCCAGCCCGGCGGGCTGAGGGACAGTAGTTGCGCACTCTCGGCAAGCCCGAGCGTTTCGAAAATCATCTCCACAATGGGCGCTTACTCTGCGTAGATGCTGGTATCGAAATAGCGCCCGGTGATCTCTTCGTGGGTGCCATCTTCGAGGACCTGCGCGATGCCTTTGTTCAGGCTTTCACGCAGCGCGTTATCGCCCTTCCGCACGCCAGCGCCGACACCTTGGCCCAAGATGGCCTCGTCATTCTCCACCGATCCTTTGATCTCGCAGCAGGTGCCGATGTCGGAGTTGACGAAATCCGCCATGGCGATGCTGTCGGCCTGCGTGGCATCAATCCGACCCGAGACCAGATCCTGATTGGCTTCGTCTTGCGTCTGATAGACCCGGATTTCCGCCGCATCGCCGAAATATTCATTGGCATAGGCTTGGTGGATGGTTGAGGCTTGAATGCCGATGATCTTACCGGCCAGCGACTCGGCCGTAGGTTCGATGTCCATCGACTTATCCGCCACGATAACCGCGGGCGTGTTGTAGTAGGGATCAGAAAAATCGATGGTCTTTTGACGCTCCTCGGTGATCGACATGGAGGCCATGATCGCATCGACCTGCTGGCCCGTCAGCGAGGGGATGATGCCGTCCCAAGCCACGGGGGTGATCACACAGTCCAACTCGGCCGCTTTGCAGACCGCGTCGATGATCTCAACTTCCCAGCCTTCCCATTCACCGGAGGCATTGAGAGAGGCGAAGGGCGGGTAGGGTTCGGCTGCGATGCCGATTTTGACCTCTTCGGCGGCCACGGCACCGGCGCTCAGCACTGCTGTCGCGATCGCACTCGTCATGAGTTTCTTAAATTTCATAGGTAGTCTCCCTGTTTTTTTCTTGGTGGTTTAGCCGACTGTCTGCAAAAACTGCCGCAGCCGGCCGGATTGAGGGTTGCCGAAAAGCTCTTCCGGCGGGCCTTGTTCTTCGATGCGCCCCTCAAAAAGGTAGACGACATGTGTCGCCACCTCGCGCGCGAATTTCATCTCATGGGTGACAAGCAGCATGGTGCGCCCTTCGGCGGCCAGATCGCGGATTACCGTGAGCACCTCGCCCACCAACTCGGGGTCAAGCGCGCTGGTGGGTTCGTCAAACAGCATCACGCTGGGTTCCACCGCAAGGGCACGGGCAATTGCCGCGCGTTGTTGCTGACCGCCCGACAAAAACGCAGGAAACGTATCAGCCTTATCGCCCAGTCCGACCCGCTCTAGCAGCACCCGTGCGCGTTTGATGGCCTCGTCCCGCGGCACTTTGAGGACATGGACCGGCACCTCGATGATGTTTTCCAGCAGGGTGCGGTGGGTCCAGAGATTGAATGCCTGAAACACCATGCCAAGGTGCGTCCGAATGCGCTCGATCTGTCGGCGGTCAACGGGGGAGCCGTCTTGGCGCATCTTGATCTCTTCACCGTTGACGATGATCTGACCCGCACTTGGGGTTTCGAGGAAATTGATGCAGCGCAGGCAGGTGGATTTGCCCGACCCGCTGCCGCCGATGATGGCGACGACATCGCCCTTTTGCGCGGTCAGTGAGACACCTTTGAGAACCTCCAACGCGCCGAAGGATTTGTGCAGGTCGGTAATTCTGATCGCCTCGTTCTCCGCCGCGCTATCGGCACTGGCGTCTTCGGCTGCTTGTGTGGCTCTGATCGGCTCTCTTTGCAAAGCGTCCGCGCCCCTCATTTGATGTGTCCCAAATTTCTGTCTTGTAGTAAGGCCCGTATTTCGTAATCATGCAAGTGTATAATTAGGAAGTTCGGAAATCGCCTGTGTCGGACAGCACGCCTAAATTTAAACGTGAGCCAGCGGAGCACCGCAGGGAGGCCCTGATAAAGGCCACTCTGTCGCTGATCGCCGAAAAGGGTGTTCAGGCCGCGACGGTTCGGGCAATCGCGGCCCGCGCCGACGTGTCACAGGGAATGATTAGGCACCACTTTTCGTCGAAAGAAGACCTGATTACCGCGGCCTATGAGCATCACATGGACCGGCTCACCGACCTGACATCGGCTTTCGCGGGGGGCGACTGTAGCGCGCCAGTCGCACGGTTGGCGGCCTTTGTCGTCGGCAGCCTGACACCGCCGGTTGTCGACGCGGGGTCGGTCAGCCTTTGGGCGGGGTTTCTGACCAAGGTCCATGACGACGCGCAGATGCGCGAAAGCCACAAGCGGACCTATTACAATTTCCGCAACCGCCTTGAGGCGCTGATCGCAGCCGTATTGAACGACGCAGGTCAGCCCCGCACAACACAAGAGCTGCGCCATTTGGCCATCGCCTGCAACGCCGTGATCGATGGATTGTGGATGGAAGGCGGTGTTCTACCGAGCGCTTTCGCGCCGGATGAGCTTTCAGAAATCGGAATTCGCTCCGTCGGGGCGCTCCTCGGGATAGACCTCACAAAAGCAGGGCAACAGACATGAGAACGACAGATATCACCCGACGGCTGGCAGGTCTTGGCGGGGCAAAATGGGAAGTGCATCTAAAGGCCCGCGAGCTTGCCGCACAGGGCCGTGATATTATCGAGCTGACCATCGGCGAGCCGGACGTGCCGACGCCCGACACGCTCATGGATGTTGCGGCCGATGCAATGCGCCGGGGCCGAACGGGCTATTCTGACGGTCGGGGTGAGACAGGTCTGCGCGCCGCATTGGCCGAGCGTTATTCGCGCCGCGCGGGCCGTCGCATCACGCCGGACCAAGCGATGTGTTTTCCCGGCACGCAGACAGCGCTTTATGCCGTGCTGTTGGGCGTGGCCGAGGCGGGGCAGCAGGTTCTGGTCGGCGATCCGATGTATGCCACTTACGAAGGGGTTATCCGCTCCAGCGGTGCCGAGATGGTGCCCGTCCCGCTGCGCCCGGAAAACGGCTTTCGCCTTCATGCGGATGACATCGCCGCAAGGATCACCCCGCAGACCACGGCAATCTTGCTGACCACGCCGCATAATCCCACCGGCGCGGTCCTGACCCGCGCGGAGATAGACGCGCTTGGTGAACTGGCCATTGCCCATGATCTGTGGATTATCTCTGATGAAGTGTACGAAGAACTGATCTTTGACACCTCTGAATTCTGCTCGCCTCTGTGGCGTCCGCAACTGACTGACCGCACCATCGTCGTCTCATCGATCTCAAAATCCCACGCCGCACCGGGCTTTCGCAGCGGTTGGTGCATCGGCCCCGAAGCCTTCACCGAGGCTCTCTTGCCTCTGTCGGAGACCATGCTTTTCGGCAACCAGCCCTTTATCGCTGACATGACCGAAAAAGCGGTGCGGGAAGGATCTCCTGTGGCGGATGGCATGAAGCAACGCTTTGCCGCCCGCGCCGAGCGTTTGCACCGCCGTCTGTCGCAAGAGAGCCCGTTGAAGGTTCACCGCCCGGAAGCGGGCATGTTTGCAATGATCGATGTGTCCGCCACCGGAATGCGCGGCACCGACTATGCCATGCACCTGCTTGAGCAGGCTGGCGTGGCGGTCATGCCCGGTGCGTCCTTTGGGGAAACGCTCGATGCTTGGGTGCGTGTGGCGCTGACGACCGGCGACGCAGCCTTTGATGCGGCCTGTGACCGGATCATCCGGCACGCGGCGCAATTGCAGCTGGAAACGGCATGACCAGCCTCGGCGAGGCGCTGGTCGCCCAGCTTTCACAGCGCGGTGTCGACTGTGTCTTTGGCATCCCCGGCGTGCACACGATCGAGCTTTACCGGGGCTTGGCGGCCTCGGGCATCCGCCACGTGACGCCCCGGCACGAACAGGGCGCGGGCTTCATGGCGGATGGCTATGCACGGGTCTCCGGCAAACCGGGTGTTGCCTTCGTCATTACGGGGCCGGGGCTGACCAACACGCTGACCGCAATGGGCCAAGCCCGCGCGGATTCTGTGCCGATGCTGGTGATCTCTGGCGTCAACACGCTGCCCAGCCTTGGGAAGGGCAGGGGGCATCTGCACGAACTCCCGGATCAGCGGGCGATGGCACGGACCGTCGCGCTGATCTCCGAGCGGGTTGAGACCGCCGATGAACTTGCCCCCATGCTCGACCGGGTCTTTGAGCCGTTCCAGTCCGGCCGACCGGGGCCCACACATCTTGAGATACCGCTGGACGTGGCCGGCGCGCCCTATACCGCCGAAGCGCCCTCTATTTCCGCCACCGCTGTGACACCCCCATCTGCCGAGCAAATCTTAGAAGCCGCCGCGATATTGGCGCAGAGCAAAGCACCTTTGATCCTTGCCGGTGGCGGGGCTCGAAGAGCCGGGAATGCCCTGCAGACCCTCGCCGAAAAGCTAGGCGCGCCGGTGGTGCAAACGGTGAATGCCCGCGGCGTAATGTTCGAGCATCCTTTGGGCGTCCCGGCCAGCCCCAGCCTGCAAGCCGTGCGGGCACTGATCGCGCAGTCGGACGTGGTTCTGGCCTTGGGCACCGAATTGGGCCCGACTGATTATGATATGTACGCCTCCGGCACCATGCCCGAGATCCAAAGGCTCATCCGCGTCGATATTTGCGCTGAGCAGCTTTCCCGCCATGCCGCCGAACTGTCGATCCACGGCGATGCGGCTTCCGCAATTGACGCGCTGAATGCCGCGGTCGACGGGGATGCCGCGCCAGACGGGGCAGCGCGGGCGGCCAAGGCCCGCCGCGAGGCGTTTGAAGAGATCGGCCCGGAGATGCGTGCGGCTTGCGACACCCTCGCTGAACTGCGCGGAGCCGTTCCGGGGGCGATCATCGTCGGCGATTCCGCCCAGCCAATCTATGCGGGCAACCTTTATTACGATCACGACCGCCCCGGCGGCTGGTTCAACGCCGCCACCGGCTTTGGCGCGCTTGGCTATGGCATCCCCGCTGCAATCGGGGCGGCGCTCGCGGCACCCGACACGCCGGTGATCTGCATTGCAGGCGATGGCGGCGCGCAGTTCAGCCTTCCGGAATTGATGTGCGCGGTGCAAGAAAACCTGCCGATTTGCTTCATCATCTGGAACAACCACGGCTATCAGGAAATCGCCACCTCCATGCAGGACGCGGGGGTAAGCGTCGTCGGATGTGACCCGGCCCCGCCGGACTTCGCCGCCGTCGCCCAATCCTGCAGCTTGCCCTTCTGGCGCTGCGATACGCGGCCCGGCGCCGTTGCAGATGCGCTGCGCGCGGCCAGCGCGACTGGCGGGCCGACGCTCATTGAAATTCAGGCACAGCCGACCCCCGCGCAAGCAAACAAGAGAGCATAACATGATAGACCCCACCTATGAATTCACCCGCGCCGTCACCCGTCGCCCCGCCGCCAGCATCGTCGACGGTCTGCGCGCCGAGGACATCGGCACCCCCGATCTTGCGCAGATGGAAAAGGCCCATGCGCATTACGTTGCCACATTGAAAGAAACCGGCGCTGAGGTGATCGAACTGCCCGCGCTGGAAGCCTTTCCCGATTCCGTCTTTGTTGAGGATACCGCGCTTTGTTTACCCAAAGGCGCAGTTCTGATGCGCCCCGGCGCACCGAGCCGCATGGGAGAGGTGGCCGAAATGGCACCGACCTTGAGCACCCTTTACAGTGACCTGCGCCAGATCGAAGGCCCGGGCCATATCGAAGGAGGCGACATTCTGGTCACCGGGCGCGAGATCTTGGTGGGCAGATCAGACCGTACCGATGCCGAAGGCGTGGCCGAGCTCACGCAGATCGTCTCGGACTGGGGCTATAGCCTCCGCGAGGTCTTTACACCGCCCGGCGTGCTGCATTTCAAGACCGATTGCTCACTGCTCGACGGGGACACCATCCTCAGCACCAAACGGCTCGACGCTTCGGGCTGTTTCGAAGGCTACCGCGTGTTGCACACCGCCGAGGGCGAAGAGGCCGCCGCCAATAGCATCCGGTTTAACCAATATGTGCTCTGTCCTGCGGGCTTCCCCCGCACCGCGGAAATGTTGACGAAGGCAGGCTTTGAAGTGGTCGAGATCAGTAATGCGGAATGCGCCAAACTGGACGGCGGCATGTCATGCCTGTCGCTAAGGTTCTGATACTGAGGGTCGCTTGGAAGGCTCGATCCCCTCGCATGAGTGCAGCGTTCTGCGGTGACGAATGTCTTCGTGTGGAGGGGGCAAAGGTCAAACCGCCACCGCCATATCTCTCAGCGATATGAGTTGATCCGGTTTGACCGTTCTGCAATCGACTGCTTCTGACCTTGAGAGCCTGTGCGGAGTGCGCACTGCGCAGGCGCCTTGCGTCCCCATTATCCTGCGTTTCGATAAACTCAATCCGGTTTCGTCCCGGTTTATACAGCCCGTCAAACTGATACTTCCTGTCCAACAACGAAATTCGGAAAGAAGGACAATCGAAATGAAAGCCATCGGCTATAACACCACCGGCGCGGCAGAGGTTTTGAAGGCGTTGGAAATCGACCGCCCCACCCCGGGACCGGGCGATCTTTTGGTCGAGGTAAAGGGCATCTCTGTCAATCCGGTGGATGTGAAGCTGCGCGCGCATTCCGCCCCCGATAGCGGCCCAAAGGTCTTGGGGTTCGACGCGGCGGGTGTGGTCGTCGACTTGGGCTCAGAGGTTACGGATTTCGCCATCGGGGATGCGGTGTTCTATGCCGGGGATGTGACCCGTGGAGGCACCAACGCCACTTTTCACGCGGTTGATGCCCGGATCGTGGGGCGAAAGCCGGAAACGCTCGATTTCGTTGAGGCCGCCAGTCTGCCGCTGACCGCGATCACCGCATGGGAAATGCTGTTCGATGCTTTCCGGCTGACGGAAGGGGCCGGTGAGGGGCAGGCGCTTTTGGTGATTAGCGGGGCCGGGGGCGTAGGGTCGATCCTTATCCAATTGGCCAAGGCGCTGACCGGATTAACTGTGATCGCCACCGCCTCGCGTTCGGAAACTCAAGACTGGGTGCGCAAGATGGGGGCGGATCATGTGGTGGATCACCGGGGTGATCTGGTGGCGCAACTTGCCGATCTCAACCTCACGCCCAGCTACGTTGCCGCGCTGACGGCCACGGACATGCATTGGCCAGCCATCATCGAAGCCATTGCCCCGCGCGGCCAGATCGCATTGATCGACGACCCCGAGACGCTGGACATGAAAGCGGCGAAACCCAAAGCTTTGAGCGTGCATTGGGAGTTTATGTTCACAAGGTCGATGTTCCAGACCGAAGACATGACCGCGCAGCGCGACCTATTGAACCGGGTCGCGCAGATGATCGACGCGGGCAGGTTGCAATCTACCGTGACCGAACATGCCGGCGTGATAAATGTAGAGAACCTTCGCGCAGCCCATCTGCGCCAAGAAAGCGGGCGGGTGATCGGCAAGCAGGTTTTGGGCGGTTGGTGATCGCCCGACCGACACATCCCGCGCCATCGCAGAGACGCGCAGAGACCCCGATAAGGAGAGACCCATGACCAAGACCATCCTCATCACCGGCGCGACCGACGGCATCGGTCTGCTGACGGCAAAGAAACTCAGCGGGCAGGGGCATACTGTCCTGCTGCACGGGCGCAGCGCCGAAAAATTAAGCGCAGCGGCGGCAGAGGTGGGCGGCACGCCCCAGACCTACCGTGCAGACCTGTCGCGGTTGGATGAGGTCGCGGCATTGGCAGAGGCGCTGCGCATTGATCACAGCCAGATCGACGTGGTGATCAACAACGCAGGTGTCCTGAAACTGCCCGATCCGCGCACCGAAGCGGGGTTGGACGCGCGCTTTGTGGTCAACACTTTGACGCCCTATTTGCTGGTGCAGCTCTTGCTGCCGGTGCTGCCCAAAGCGGGCCGGGTGGTGAACCTGTCCTCTGCCGCGCAGGCACCGGTGGATCTGGCCGCCCTTCGGGGCAACGGCACCTTGGACGATATGGCGGCCTATGCGCAGAGCAAATTGGCGATCACAATCTGGACGCAGGAAATGGCCCGCGTGCATCAGGATGGCCCGCTCTTCATCGCGGTGAATCCCGGGTCGCTGTTGGCGTCCAAAATGGTGAAGGAAGGTTTTGGCGTTGCTGGAAATGACCTGAGCATCGGTGCCGACATCCTTTGCCGTGCCGCGCTTTCGGAAGATTTTGCAAAGGCCTCGGGGAAGTATTTCGACAATGATATGGGCGGCTTTAATGAACCGCATAGCGCCGCAGCGGACGCCGACCATGTCGCGGCGGTTATGGCCGCGATCCAAGAACTCGTGAGCCAGAACCGGGCGGACTAGATTTTGCAGGGGCGTCGGGATGGCGCCCGATTTCCGCCGTTTGCCTATCTGAAAAACGGCTCACCATGAAAGTCGACAACAAAAGGCCCCGCGCAGCGATGCTGGCGGGGCCTTTCATCGTTCCGAGCGGGATTAGCGGCGGCGGCGGCCGCCGGTGCGGCCCGCGCGGCCTCGGCCTTCTTGACCGGCCTTGGGGGCAACCTTGTTGAACTCGATCCATGCGCTGCCATGGGGGTCACGGTCAAAGAGGAAGTTGGCGGCGCGGATGGCCTCCATCTCCTTGCCCGGACGGGGCTTGGTCGATCCCAGATTGAAAAGCGTCACGAAGGTCTCATCATCCATCTCTTCGGGCAGGATGATCCCCGCGGCGGCCATCTCGGCGCGCTTCTCGGCGATCTTGGTGGCGTTGAGCGGCACGGCCACCGGGTTCATAATCGCGCTTGTCATTCCAGCACCCATTGCCATTGGCAGGAAGGCGTTGTTGATCCCGTGGCGGTTGGGCAGACCGAAAGAGATGTTCGACGCACCGCAGGTGGTGTTCACGCCCAATTCCTCACGCAGACGGCGCACAAGGGTAAAGACCTGATGGCCTGCCGTTGCCATGGCGCCAATCGGCATGACCAGAGGGTCGACCACGATGTCATGGGCGGGGATGCCGAAATCGGCGGCACGTTCGACGATCTTTTTGGCCACGGCGAAACGCACATCCGGGTCTTCGGAAATGCCGGTGTCGTCGTTAGAGATCGCCACCACGGGCACGTTGTATTTCTTAACCAGCGGCAGCACGAGCTCAAGCCGCTCTTCCTCTCCGGTGACGGAGTTCAGCAGCGGTCGGCCTTCGCAGGTCTCAAGCCCCGCCTCCAGCGCGCCGGGCACGGAACTGTCGATGCAGATCGGCGCGTCGACGGCATTTTGCACCACTTTGATCAGTTCCGGCATCAGCATCGGCTCGACAAAGTTGTTGTCGGCGTAGCGCGGGTCTTCGGCCATCTTGTTGGAAAAAACCGCGCCTGAGTTCACATCCAGCACCGTGGCACCGGCGGCGACCTGTGCGATGGCATCGGCCTCGACCCGCGAAAAATCGCCCTGCTCAAGCTCTTGGCTGAGGATCTTGCGGCCCGTGGGGTTGATCCGCTCTCCGATCACGCAAAACGGCTCGTCAAAGCCGATGACTGCGGTCTTAGTCTTGGATTCGATGACGGTTCTGGTCATGTAACTTCCTTTAGGCTGCGTCGGCGGGTACGCCAGAGGCGCCGCCGTTTTCTTGGACCCATGTGGCACTGGTCTTGATCCCGCCAAGCGGGAAAAGATGCACATGAGTGATGTTGAAGTCCGGATGCGCCGCTTTGTAAGCGGCCAATTCGCTGATCACATCTGTCGGCTCATATGGCAACAACAGCTTGGTGACATCCATCGCGCGCTTTTGAAGCACCTTCAGTGAAGGTCCGACACCACAGGCGATGGCGAATTTAATCAAGGTTTGCAGCTTGGCAGGGCCTGCGATGCCGATGTGGATGGGCAGGGTGATGCCCGCCGCTTTAAGGCTGTCGGCCCATTCGATGATCGGCTGCGCTTCAAAGGCGAATTGTGTGGCAATGGCCATTTCGGCATCCGTGCGAGACTGAAAGTCGTTCTTCCATTTCATCGCCGCATCTACATTCAGTCGGCCACCGTCGGCGTCAATGTCGCGGTTGCCTTCTGGGTGGCCCGCCACATGCAACCGGGTGAAACCGGCCTCATCAAACAAGCCCGTCTCCATCAGTTGCATGGAGTCGCTGAATTCCCCTACGGGAGTGGTAACACCGCCCGCCAAAAGCAGCGCTTGGCGCACGTTTGCTTCCCCTTGATAGCGGGCGATCCAATCGGCCAGTGTGGCGCGGTCCTTGATGATGCGCGCCGGAAAATGCGGCATGACGTTGAAGCCATCGGCGTTCAGCCGTGCGGCGGTGGCGACCATATCCTCGATCGGCGTGCCATCAATGTGAGCGATATAGACACGGGTGCCTTCCGGCAGCAGGGCGCGGAAATCCTCGACCTTCTCGGCGGTGCGGGGCATCACCTCGATCGAATAATCTTTCAACAGCGCCTCAACTTCGGCCACCGGCGCCTGCGGGGCCGGTGTTTCCTTTTTGCGGAAGTTCAAAAGTGCCATGAGCGTGTCCTTGATCATAGGGCTGGCAGGCTATGCCCAGCCGTCGTTGTCAATCAGTTGCTTAATCCGGTCGCGGTCGTATTCCGCGTCGATCCGGGCGGCTTCGGCGTCGGCGATGGCATCGGGATCGCCTTCAACCTCAAAGGGGTCCGCCTTGCGCCATTCCGCCAGATAGGCGTCGGAATCTCCGGCGCCGATCTTCATCGCCGCGCGGTCGATCGCCTGTTCAAAGCGTTCGGGCAGGGGGCGTTTCGACCCACGGCGGCCTTTGCCGACGATCACCTGAGCGGGGATATCGCGCCAGTAAACGATGGTGACTGCGGGCATGGGACGATTCCTCCGGTTTAAACCTGTCTAACGAGCGTCGCGGTCAGGACAGGGCCGTTTTTCGACGAAACACGACCCATCCGCGACTTGGGGCTCGTGATAGCGCATCGGGCGGGCCATCACGAGGGCCCTGCGCCCCCATTATTCTCAAGATGATTGTGAGGTGGTCCTGAGATGCCGAAAGGTAGGGGGCATGGCGCAGGACGCCGCGGAAATTGGCCCAAGGCACTGCGACCACTTGCACCGGCCCGGCGCAGGGAATACCTTGGGGGCAACTCGATATGAAAGGCGCGTAACCATGGCGCCACAGCGTCCCAAAGGTGCGGGTGCGCTCGACAAAGACATCCCGGCTCTGAGCCCCGCGCCAGTTCCGCCCAGATCTAATGAGCTATATGCGGCCCTAGATCTGGGTACAAATAGCTGCCGCATGTTGATCGCCCAGCCTCGTGGCAGCGGTTTCCATGTGGTGGACAGTTTCTCGAAATCGGTGCAATTGGGTGCCGGTTTGGAAAAAACCGGGCGTTTGTCGCGCGGATCAATGGCGCGCACCATCCAAGCATTGCGTATTTGTCAGCAGAAGTTGCGGCGCAACAAGGTGCAAAACATGCGGCTTGTGGCGACTGAAGCCTGTCGCCGCGCACAGAATGGCGCAGAGTTCATGCGCCGTATCCAGCGCGAGACGGGTCTCAAGCTCGATATCATCCGCCCCGAGGAAGAAGCCCAACTTGCCGTGATCTCTTGCGCACCGCTGGTCAGCCGCAAGACGGAGAACCTGCTGGTTGTGGACATCGGCGGCGGCTCAACCGAGTTGGTCTGGATCGACATCTCCAAAGTCCCTCGGGCGGATCGCGCCCGGTCGATCATGCGGCTTCAGGGCGGCTTCTATCAGGCGAAATCTGATGTGCCTGCCGCGCGGGTGGTGGATTGGATCAGCGTGCCTCTGGGCGTGGCGACGCTGCGCGACCAATTCTCTGATGTCGAAGACGACGCCGCGCGTTTCGCCCTGATGAGCTGGTTTTTCGAAGAGAACCTCACCGATTTCACGCCCTATCAGACAATCCAGTCGCAAAAGCGGTTTCAGATCGTCGGGACCTCGGGCACCGTGACCACCGTGGCGGCGAGCCACTTGAACCTGAAACGCTATGACCGGACCAAGGTCGATGGCCTCAGCATGACCAGCGCGCAGATCGACAAGGTGATCCACTCTTATATCGCCATGGGGCCGGGTGGACGGCGCGCGGATCCGCGGATCGGCCAAGACCGCGCCGCCCTGATCATGTCGGGCGCCGCGATCCTACAGGCCTTGATGCGCTGCTGGCCGACCGACAGGCTGTCAGTTGCGGATCGCGGTCTGCGCGAAGGCCTGCTATATGCACAGATGAGCGCCGATGGCGTATTAGAAGAAGGGGTCTTTTGATGGCCAAGACACCGGACGGAAAGAACACCTCGGGGCGCGGTCAGCGTGACCTCAAGGTCAAGGTGAAATCCGCACGCGGGCGCAAGCTCAGTTCCACCCGCTGGTTGCAGCGGCAGTTGAACGATCCATATGTCAAACGCGCGCAGGCCGAAGGCTATCGCGGGCGGGCGGCTTATAAGATTATGGAACTAGACGATAAATATCGTTTCCTTGTCCCCGGTGCACGGGTGGTGGACCTTGGCGCCGCGCCGGGCGGTTGGTGTCAGGTCGCGGTCAAACGCTGCAATGTGCTGGGCGAGAAGAAGGGCAAGGCGCAGGGCACCATTCTGGGCGTCGACCTGCAAGAGATGGAGCCGATCGCGGGGTGCGAGCTGCACCAGCTCGACTTCATGGAAGACGACGCTGACCTCAAGGTAAAGGAATGGCTGGGCGGCAAGGCGGATGTGGTCATGTCCGACATGGCGGCGGCCTCTTCGGGGCACAAGCAGACCGACCACCTGCGCATTATTTCGCTCTGCGAGGCAGCGGCCTATTTCGCTTTCGACGTCTTGGAAGAGGGCGGCACATTCGTGGCCAAGGTGCTGGCGGGGGGCGCGGAGGGCGAGTTGCAAAAGCTGCTCAAGCGCCGTTTCACCAAGGTTGCAAATATCAAACCGCCCGCAAGCCGACCGGATTCATCAGAGAAATTCGTTGTGGCAACGGGGTTTAAGGGCGAAGAGGTTTAAGCGGCCATCGCCGTTCATGAGGCGTAAACCAATCGAACGCTAGGGTGTAGCTCTCCCGCGGTCTTCGCGCCGCCAACCTCATGAGGGCTCCCCGATGCTTCGACATTTGCCACTTGTATCGCTCATCTTCATCCTGTGTTCCGGGCTCAAGGTTACCGCGTCCGAAGTGCCTTGGGCGCTGAACGATTATATCGACCGAGATCTGCTGTCTTGGGTCAATGATGCCCGCATCGTGGACGCGATTGCCCAGCAGAACCAGCGACACCGTGAGATGAATGTCTTGGCCGCCGCATCTGCGGCAGTGACCGCGCAGGCCACCCCGAAAAGCCAAGCAAAGGCCCCTGTCGCGGCAGCCTTCTTAGCGGCGCAGATTGCCCGCGCCAAAGGTCAGATTGCCGAAGTGGCGCTGCTTGATGCCTATGGGTTGACCGTGGTCACCAGCGGCACCGCATCGGTCTATTTTAAAGGCGGCAAGCCCAAGAGCAGCAACCGTTTCACGCCCCCATCGGGGATGTTCGTAATCGATCAAGTGGCCATTGATGAAAGCTCCAAAGCGCATCAAAGCCGCGTTTCGATGCCCATTACAGAACCATCCAACGGCGCGATTATCGGGGTAATCACGGTGGAGTTGGAAGCGGCTGCCTTTTTCTGATGCGACCCTATGCCTGGGCGTGATCCGGCTTCGGATCCTTAGAGTTCGCGGGGCCGAACTGCTGCTCCAAAGCGCCGTGGCTAGGATTATCGAAACATGACGTTGAAGTCTGGGACTATTAAATGCAGCGAAACAACCCCGTCGCCGGTCGCGATGAAGCTTAGGTTGTTGTTATGGCTCGCGTTTCCATAGGTCAACGGGGCGGTCGCGCTGGCGGCAGCGCGCGCGCCGGTGACGCCCGCATAGGGTTTGTCGTAGAGCGGCGAGCCGGGGTGTCTGTCCGCGATATCTACCGGTCGTGGCGTTTTAGGTGAGCAGTTGGGCGGTGATGCAAACGAACCGCTTCACTACTCAGCCCCGACGAAACGATAGCCCTCGCCAAGGCGTTCAACCCGGCCCAGACCGCCCTGCGGCAGGTGAAAGCCCATCAGCCAGATCTGTTCGTCCGCCAGCCGGTCCAGCAACCGCTGGCGGGTTTCGGCACCGCGCTCGGGGTCTTGGTCCGATCCGCTGGCCCAGCCGGGCCGGGCGAAGGCGAGATGGTGGTTGCCGATGGCATCGCCGCCGATCATCAGCGCGTCACTGCGGCCGCCCAGTAGGAACGACATATGCCCGGGCGTATGCCCGAAACTCGCCTGTGCCATGATGCCGGGGAGCACTTCATCTCCGTCGGAGAAATGGGCCACCCGGCCCTCGATCGCCGCCAACCGCCGCGTGGCTCCGACGGCAAAGGCGGCGCGGGCTGCGCCGATTGTGTCCACGGTCGCCGGATCGCGCCAATAGTCCCATTCGACCTGACCCATGTGGTAGCGCGCATTGGGAAAGACCAGATCGTCGAAATCGTCCAGCACGCCCCAAAGGTGATCCGGGTGGCCATGGGTAAAAACAACGTCGGTCACCGCCTCCGGGGCGACGCCCGCGGCGTCCAAACTTTCTGAAAGCGATCCAGCCGATGGCATAAAGGCGGGGCCAGCGCCCGCGTCGAAGAGGATCACCCGTTCGTCATTGCGCAAAAGCGCCAGGTTGCAGGGCGGCGCCAACTGGTCCTGAGGGAGATCAAAGGGCGCCAAAACCTGCGCCAGTTCCTCCTGCGGCAAACCTTCAAAGAAGAAACTCCGCGGAAGCACCAGATTGCCGTCGCTCACACTGACAAACTCATACCCACCGATCTGAGCAGAGGTCAGGGCAAAGGCACGCAGCGGGCCATGGGCAAGGGCCGCCGCGCCCATCCCTGCCAGCACCGTCCGTCTATTGACCTTCATCTTATGCCCTCCCCGCATTCATTCCGATTCGTGAATATAATTATCCTCATCGGATGACGGCACAAGGGGCGAATGCCCCGGCAAGAGATAAGTGTGCAAAACAAGGCAGCTATGCATGATCGTGGCTTGCATCGGGGGCAGGGGTTCTATCTAGGGGACACCACTCGAAACCCACCCCGACCCGGACGGAAAATGACTGATATCACAACAGAAGGTGCCTCGATCGCCTTTGACAAGGTCGGCAAGGCCTTTACCAAAGCAGGCGGGGCGACCGTGAATGCACTTGAGGGGATATCCCTCGACGTGGCACCGGGCTCGATCACCGGGATCATCGGGCGTTCGGGGGCGGGCAAGTCGACTTTGCTGCGCATGGTCAACGGGTTGGAGCGTCCGACCACCGGCAAAGTGCTGGTCGGCGGTGAGGATGTCGGCACCGCCAAAGGCGGCAAGTTGCGCGCGATCCGACGTGACGTTGGCATGATTTTTCAACACTTTAACTTGCTGTCTTCACGTACCGTGGCGGGCAATATCGCGCTGCCGCTCGAAGTGGCCGGGATGCCGAGCGCGCAGATCGAACCGCGTGTGGCGGACCTTATCGACCGGGTCGGACTAAGCGCGCAGGCGGGGCGCTATCCGGCAGAGCTTTCGGGCGGACAGAAGCAGCGGATCGGCATCGCACGCGCCTTGGCCACCGGGCCAAAAGTGCTGCTCTCGGACGAGGCGACCTCGGCTCTGGACCCTGAGACCACCCAAACGGTTCTATCGCTTTTGAAGGACATCAACCGCGATCTGGGGCTGACGATCTTGCTGATCACCCATGAGATGGCCGTGGTGCGCGACATCGCGAGCCATGTGGCGGTGATTGACGCGGGCCAGATCGTCGAACATGGGGCCACCTATGACATTTTCACCGCGCCGCAACACGCGACGACGCGGTCCTTCCTTTCGGGCGTGACCGGCGTCACCCTGCCTGCTTTCGTCAAAGAACGGCTGACCCAAACCGCCCCTGCAGCGGGCGGCGAAGAGGTGATCCGCGTCACCTTTGCAGGCGCCCATGCCACCGATCCGATGTTGGCACGGCTGACGCAGGATATGGGCATTCCGGTAAATATCCTTGCGGGCGCTGTCGAAGAAATCGGAACACGGCCCTTCGGCAACCTGCTGGTGTCTCTGCCGGTGGCGCAGGCCGCCCAAGCGCGCGTCTTTTTGGAACAACACGGTCTTCTGACGGAGGTGCTGGGCTATGTCGGCTAATTTGATTAACCTTCTGATCGAAGCGACGGGGCAAACGCTCTATATGGTGGCGGTATCCGCGATCCTTGGCACGGTCTTTGGCCTGCCGCTGGGGCTGTTTCTGGCCACCTCGCAACGCGGGGAACTGCTGTCCGCGCCTTGGGTGAACAAGGTGCTCGGGCTGGTGGTGAACGCCACGCGCTCCGTTCCGTTTATCATTCTCGTTGTGGCGATCATTCCCTTTACCCGCATGGTCGCCGGCACCTCTATTGGCACCACGGCGGCCATTGTGCCGCTGACCATTGCGACGGTCCCCTTCATCGCGCGTCTGGTGGAAAACGCGATCCGTGAGGTCGATTCCGGCCTGATCGAAGCCGCCCGCGCGATGGGCGCGACCCCGCTGCAGATCATCCGCAAAGTGCTGCTGCCCGAAGCGCTACCCGGCATCACGCTGGGCCTGACCTTGGCGATTGTCAGCCTGATCGGCTATTCTGCCATGGTCGGGGCCGTAGGGGGCGAAGGGCTGGGAGACCTTGGTATTCGATATGGATATCAACGGTTTATGCCTGACGTCATGGCAATCGTCGTGATCATCCTTATCGTCTTGGTACAGCTTGTGCAGTCCATTGGCGAGCGCGTCGCCAGCGCCGTGGACAAACGGGCCACCAATAGCAGCGGCCAATAGGCCGCGCCTCACACCCGCTCTCTCAATCTAAGGAGACTACTATGCTTCGTCTTACGACACTCACTTCCGTTCTGGCGCTGATGGCCACCGGTCTTGCCGCCGAGGAAATCAAAGTCGGCGTTTCCCCCGGCGAACACGCCGAGATCATGGAAGAAGTCGCCCGCATCGCCGAGCCGATGGGCTTGGACATCGACGTGGTCGAATTCTCTGACTACGTGGTCCCGAACCAGGCGCTGGCCGATGGCGACATTCAGGCAAACTCGTTCCAGCACGTGCCCTATCTTGAAGCGCAGATGAAAGACCGCGGCTTTGAGTTGAGCGTCGTGGGCAACACCATCACGACCCCCATGGGCGTCTATTCCGACAAGATCACGGCGCTTGCCGATCTGAAAAAGGGGGCCACATTCGGCATCCCGAACGATCCTACAAACGGCGGCCGGGCGCTGCTGGTCCTGCAAGAACTGGGCCTGATCAAGGTGGATGAGGCCGCAGGTCTGGTGCCGACCGTGCTCGACATCACCGAGAACCCCAAGGACCTGTCCTTCAAAGAGCTTGATGCCGCCCAACTGCCGCGGTCGCTGGCCGATCTGGATGCGGCTTTGATCAATACCAACTACGCGATTGCCTCGGGTCTGAGCCCCAAGGAAGATTCCATCGCGATGGAAAGCGCCGAGAACCCATATGTGAACGTCATCGCCGTGCGTAAAGGCGACGAGGAAGCCGCATGGGTTGAGACACTGCTCAAGGCCTATCATTCCGATGAAATCAAAGCCTTCATCGATGAAAGCTATCAGGGCAC
>Ga0114899_1000539_pt1 | contig 26539 bp, 30 predicted proteins | sample MalvireepMed_215_FD_83497 | JGI IMG/M metagenome (GOLD analysis project Ga0114899, IMG submission 83497) | Marine viral communities from the Global Malaspina Expedition - Malaspina viral metaG DeepMed_215 | ecosystem: Environmental > Aquatic > Marine > Oceanic | place: Mediterranean Sea...
GACCCGCTCGGGCCGCCGGATTTGGACGCTGGTAGAAAACGAATTCGCCTATACCGGCCCCTGAACCCCGGCCTCCGGACCGGCCCCGGCACCCCCGCCGACAACCGGGCCGCGTCCGATCGTGATCCGCAGCCGCGCCGCGAAGGTGGCGCCCCCCTTTCCTCCGATCTTGCGACGGGGTAAAATCCGCGGAAGACGGGGGAACGCGATGCGGCAGGACAACGTGAAATCGGCGGCCCGGGTCTTTGCGGTGCTGGAATATTTCGCGGAGCATCGCCAGCCCGCGCGGCTTCGCGATCTTTCCGGAGGCCTCGGTCTACCGGCCTCCAGCATGACCGCCATCCTGCGCACCATGGTTCAGGTCGGCTACCTCGAGCTCGACCAGAAGAGCCACCGCTACTTCCCCTCCCCGCGCCTGACGAAACTCACCAACTGGATGGATGCAGGCGGCTACGAACAGACCACCGTGCTCGATGCCATGTACCGGCTGCGCGATCGCGCTGGCGAACCGGTGGTGCTGGCCACCCAGAACGGGCTCTACCTCGAATACGTGATGTCGTTGCATTCCGACGAGGGCACCAATTCCCATATCGAGGCAGGATCGCGTCGCCTGATGGTCCAGAACGGGATCGGCTGGATGCTTCTCAGCCGCCAGCCCGAGGAAGAGGCGCTGCGCATCTATCACCAAACCATCGCCGACGGGCTCCTGTCAGACGCCGTCTACCCCGCGGAGGCGTTTCGCCAAACACTCGACGCACATCGCGCGACGGATATCTCGGTGCTGCACGCGCGCGACCTGCACGAGCGGACGGCGCATTGGGACGCCTCGATGATCTCGGTCTTGATCCCGGTACCGGAGCGGCACCACCGCCTCCTCGGGATCGGGCTGCACGGCCCCACGAGCCGCATGACGCGGCGCAAGGAGGAGTTGTCCGGCCTGCTGCGCGAAACGGCGGGCGAACTGGGCGCCCAGCTGTCCGTCGACAGATGATTTGGAACACGAAGGCCTGACTGGGAACGGAGGGTCTGGCTCGATCGGTTTTATGTTTATGCCGTGGTTTGGCGATGCAGCAAGCGGCGCTTCTCGATGGTCTCGGCTTTTATCTCCTTTCGCCGATTCAGAATTGCTTTTGCCCTGCCGAGATAGACATCGGCGGGGGCGAGGTTACCCAGGCTCTCGTGGTAGCGGTCATGATTTTAGGGGTCGATGAAGGCCGCGACCGCTTCTTCGAGAGCCCCGGGCAAGTAGTAGTTCTCAAAAAGAACTCGGTTCTTCAGGGTCTGATGCCAGCGCTCGTTCTTGTCTTGGTTCTGTGGGTGCCGGTGCGCGCCGCTGACGTAATCCATGCCCTCGTCTGCGAGCCAGTTGGCCAATTCGTCGAAGATGTAGCCGCTGCCATTATCGCTGAGCAGCCTGGGCCTGTGGACGACGGTGGCTCGGTCGCGGCCCGAGGCGACCAGGGCATCTGCTAGCGTAGCTGTCATGTCTGATGCCTTCATTGTCGTGCAGAGCCGCCACACGTGCGGCCGCCGCGCTTGCGCACTGTCAGGCCCACTTCACGGTAGATCCGGTAGAGTTCTTCCAGTTCACATGCCAGCCCTCCCGCCCAAGCAAGAGGCGCAGTCTTCGATAACCAAACCGCCGCCGTTCGGCGGACAGATCCTTGAGCCTTTCACGCAACCCGGGGTTCGCAGACCTTGTTGATCGTCGGCGATAGACGCGCGGAGCCATCCCGGCCAATGCACAGGCTCGCCGCTGGTTGTAGTTCTTCTCTGTCATGGCCCCGTCCACACCTCTCCGCCCGGCACCGGACTTCAGAAGTTTTTTCCTAATATCTCCTTCAGTGTGGCGATGTCGAGCATGTGTTCGGCGAGCATCTTCTTCAGCTTGGCGTTCTCGGCCTTAAGCGCTTTCAGTCGCCTAGCCTCAGACACTTCCATGCCGCCAAACTTCGAACGCCATTTAATGGGGTGGATGTCTCTCCCGCCATCGGTAACGCTGCGGGTGTGACGCAGCAGAATGGAGAGAGATATGACAGTCGCATTCATTGGAATTGATCTGGCCAAAAACGTGTTCCAGTTGCATGGAGCAAACGCTGACGGACAGGTTGAAACGCCGCATCCAACGCGAAGGACTGCTGGCCGAGGTTGCTGAACTGGAGTCTTGTGCCATTGGTGTCGAAGCCTGCACAGGGGCCTTCTATTGGCAGAGGCAGTTCGAAGCGCTTGGCCATACGGTCAAGGTGATCGCGCCGTAGTATGTCAAACCCTTCGTCAAACATCAGAAAAACGATGCCGAAGCCATTTGCACCGCATTGATGCTTCCGAACATGAAGTTCGTGCCGACCAAGTCCGAGGAACAACAGGATATTCAGGCCCTGCATCGGGCGCGCCGCCGCCTCGTCAATCACAGGACCGCACGAACGGACTTAGCGCAATGAGTCGAGAGATCATCGGTGACCTTTTCGACTTTATGGGCCAGATCGACGCCCGCATCACCGGCAAACTCCGGTGTGTGAGGAACCTGACTTTTATAATGGCCTCTTGAGGCCGACCATTTGTTGAGGCTCACCACGCGGAATTCCCATTTGGGCGCACCATCCCGGTGACGCCGGATAGATGTTTGCAACCTGGGACCTGGCGGCGGAACAGATCAGCGAAAATCTTGCAAAGGGAGAGACATCCATAGATATAGAAGGTCCCATCACTGATCCCGTGCTTCCGGCACAACTCCTTCGCGGCAAGCCCTGTCTGGTGCTCCATCAGGATGCCAATAATCTGTTCTTCGCTGAAACGGCTTCTCTTCATCTTCTGTCTCCTCGGTTATGATGTGATCCCCGGAAACGCCCCCGATCTTGGTTAGAGTTTTCCGCATCGAATCCCCGGCTGGGAGAGGAGTGGAAACGCATGAAAGCATCGAAATTCACGGACGCGCAGAAGGCGTTCATCATCAAATAGGCGGAGGACGGAACGCCCGTGGCGGAGATCTGCCGCAAGATGCCGGAGGCATTCCGTCAGTTGCAGGGACAGATGCTGCGCAAGCCCGGCGCCGATCGCGAGATGGTCGAGTTCCTGTCCTTGGTCCTGCATCACGAGGAACAGGCTGCGCTGTGGAAATGGCGCTGGAGGCGGGCGTGCCGACAAAAACCCATGTCCTGAACCTGCTGCACAGGCTGGTGGATGGCACGCCGAGCGACCAGCGGGACGTGACGCCGCCTTCGAGGCTCGCCCTCATAACGGAACCAGAGGCCAACGTCTCACGCTATGACGGGCTACGGGGAGGAACACGCCATGCGTCATGACCCCGCTGGTGCTGCAATCGTCATCATGCGGCGTAGCTTGAAATTGCCGTCATGGCGCAGGCCGTCATGACCTGGTGGAGTAAGGCGCCCCGGTGTTCGAGGCCGCCATGCCGATGCTCTCGTAGCTGCTCAAGGCAGAAATGGCCGAACGAGAGGTGCGCTCAATCGCGTATCACATAAAGGTTGCGCGCTTCCCGGCCTACAAGGACCTCTCCGGCTCCGGCTCCGGCTCCGGCTTCGCTGCGAGCGAGGTCAATGAAGCCCTCGTACGGCAACTCCATCGGTGCGAGTTCATGAGCGCGGTTGAGAACGTCGTGCTGATTGGCGGCCCGGAACCGGAAAAAGCCATGTCGCGACGGCCTTTGGCGCCTAGGCCATCGAACACCACCGCAAGCGCTACGCTTCTTCTCGACCGTTGAACTGGTGAATGCGCTGGAGTAGGGAAAGACCGGTAAGATTGCCGAGGCACTGGTGAAGAGCGAATTGGTGATCCTTGACGAGCTGGGATGCCTGCCGTTCAGCGCCTCGGGCGGTGCGATGCTGTTCTACCTTCTCAGCAAACCCTACGAGCGCACTAGCGTGATCATCACCACCAACTTGAGCTTTAGCGAGTAGGGCAGCGTGGCGGGAAGGACCTCCCGAATATTTCAAGTTACTTGGACTTGACAAAAACTTAGAGACCTAAGTATTAGGAATGTAAGATACCGAACCTGCCCACCACGTGCGGGTCCCAGAGGAGCCAAAGGGGGATTGCATGGACGATATGAACATGAAGGTTGCGGCCCGCCGCGCCCTGACCGATAACATCTGCGAGTTCACGTTGGAGCCTGTCGATGGCAGAGAATTGCCCGGGTTCACTCCCGGCGCGCACCTGACCATCGAGACGCCGTCGGGTGCCATGCGCCGCTATTCACTTGTCAGCGACGGCGACGCGCCAACGCACTACGTCATCGCGGTGAAGCGCGAGGCCGAGTCGCGCGGAGGATCGGCGTCGATGCATGACGGTGCGGCCGAAGGCACCGAGTTGCGCGTAAGTCCGCCTGAAAATACCTTCGAACTGACTGATGCCGAGGATTATCTGCTAATCGGGGGCGGCATCGGTGTGACGCCGATCTATGCCATGGGCCAACACTTGGCGCGCGAGGGCAAGCCCTATCGTGTCATCTATTGCACTCGCAGCGCCGAGGACACCGCATATCTGCAGGAAATGACCGACCTATTCGGCGATAAGCTGACCATCCACCATGACGGCGGTGACCCCGATGAGGTTTTCGATTTCTGGGACGATTTCGAAAAGCCGAAGAATATGAAAGTTTATTGCTGCGGTCCCGCGCCGATGCTGGAAGAAATAGAGGCGATTTCCGGCCACTGGCCGGAGGGTCGTGTGATCTTCGAGGATTTCAAGCCAGTCGAGGTCGTACGTGACGACGACGTGGCCTTCGACGTCAAGTTGGAGAAGACCGGCAAAACCGTTACCGTGCCCAAGGACCGGTCGATCTTGGAAGCGATCCGGGACGCAGGAGTGCCCACTGTTAGCTCATGCGAAAGCGGCACCTGCGGCACCTGCAAGACTAAGCTCATCTCGGGCGAGGTGGACCACCGCGATATGGTGCTGATGGATCACGAAAAGAAGGACACGATCATGATCTGCGTGTCTCGATCCAAGTGCGGCGAGGAGTTGGTTCTTGACGTATAGACCCGTCCGGCTTGGGGTCCTCGGTTTGGGCCGTGCTTTCATGCTGATGCTGCCCACTTTTCGTAACGACGAGCGTGTGCGGCTCGTGGCGGCCGCTGCGCCCCGTGCCGAAAGCCGCGACGCTTTTGTGGCCGAATTCGGGGGGCGTGCCTATGGGTCGGTGGAGGAGTTGGCGGCGGACCCGGAAATCGACGCCGTTTACATCGCCACGCCGCACCAGATGCATGCCGATCACGTGGCGGCAGTCGCTGCAGCCGGTAAACACATCTTGGTCGACAAGCCGCTGGCTGTCACCTTGGATGATGCAGATCGCATGGTGGCCGCTGCTGATGCCGCAGGCGTGCACCTGATCGTGGGGCCGAGCCACAGTTTCGATCCTCCCGTGGCGCTGGCGCGCCAGATGATCGCTTCGGGCGATTGCGGCAAGGTGCGGATGGTCCAGGCCTTCAACTACACCGACTTTCTCTATCGCCCGCGCCGCCCCGAGGAATTGCGCACTGAGGAAGGTGGTGGCGTTCTATTCAGCCAAGGGGTGCACCAGATCGACATCGTGCGGTTGCTCTGTGGCGGGCTAGCGCGCAGCGTTTATGCGATGACCGGGGCGTGGGACCCGGAGCGGCCGACCGAAGGCGCCTATACTGCGATGTTGGATTTCGAGGGCGGCTCCTTCGCCAACCTTACCTATTCGGGCTACGCGCATTTCGATAGTGATATCTGGATGGATGACGTGGGCGAATTGGGCGGACGCAAAAATCCGGCAAACTACGGCGCCGCCCGGCGTGCGTTGGGCGACCTTGACCCCGAGGCTGAAGCGCGACTGAAACAGACCCGCACCTATGGCGCAGGGGCCGAGCCGCCACAACCGGCGGCTAATGAGCATTTCGGGCCAATTATCGTTAGCTGCGATCGGGCCGATTTGCGCCTGTCGCCAGGCGGCGTTGAGGTTTTTGGCGACGAGGCCCGCAGCTTCGTCAAGGCGCCGCTGGACTCCGCGCCGCGAAAGCAAGTCATCGACGCGCTGGTAGATGCGGTGCACCGAGGTTGCGCGCCTGTGCAGACGGCACGCTGGGGCCGCGCCAGCCTTGAGGTGTGCCACGCCATCCTGTCATCAGCCGCGCGCCGGCAATCTGTAACACTGACCCGCCAATGTGGAATTGAGACCAAGGAGACACAGCTTTGACCGACCTTTCACTTTCGATTGCCATGGGCAATTACGACCGCACCCGCGCCATCGTTGACGGCCGCGTTAAGATCGATGGCGTCGATCCCATTCCGATGCTCCTTTCGCCCGAAGAGATGTTTTTCCGCGCCTTCCGGCACCAGGCTTTCGACGTGTCGGAACTTTCGCTGTCGTCCTATTCGATCTCGGTCGCACGGGGGGATGCGCATTACGTGGCGATCCCGGTCTTCCTGAGTCGCGCGTTCCGTCATACCTCAGTCTATATCCGCACCGACAAAGGGATTGACCGGCCCGAGGACCTGAAGGGCAAGCGGATCGGCATCGCTGAATATCAGCTGTCGGCCAATGTCTGGGTGCGCGGCATCCTCGAGGAGGATTTTGGGGTGAAGCCGTCGGATGTCACCTGGGTGCGCGGCGGCATGGACACGCCCGGCCGCCCCGAAAAGATCAAGGTGGACCTGCCTTCGGATGTCGAAGTGATTGCCGCGCCCGAGGGTGCGACGCTGAATCAGATGCTGGCGGATGGAGAGATCGACGGTTTCATCGGACCCCGCTGGCCGCGCTGCTTCGCTGAAGGCCACCCGAATGTGGGGCGGCTGTTCTCGGACAGCGTGAGCGCGGCCGAGGATTACTATTCTCGAACCAAGATCTTTCCGATTATGCACGTCCTCGGCATCCGCCGATCCATCGCTAACGAACATCCCTGGCTGCCCGGCGCGCTGCTGAAAGGGTTCTCACAGGCCAAAGCACTTGCGCAGGAGGCGTTGCAGGACACCTCGGCCACCAAAGTTACCATGCCTTTCGTCGAAGACAACCTGAACCGCGCCCAGGCGCTAATGGGGACAGACCCTTGGACCTACGGCCTGCCTGGCAATGAACACGTGCTGGACCGTTTCCTGTCCCACCACCACGCGCAGGGCCTGTCGCCGCGCCGCGTCGCGGTCGACGAATTGTTCCACCCGGCGACCCGCGAAGCTTACAGCTTGTGAGGAGGATACCATGATTGACTTTGAACCCGGGGACGTAATCGAGATCGACGTCTCGGGCCGCAAGGCCCATGTGCAGGTGACCCATCTGCACGCAAGCTATCCGCCCGTTGTGCGCGCTATCAAGGGCCTGCACGAAAACGGTGCCGATGATGCGGCTGCCGTGGCGGGGGGCGCTACGAAATTCGTGGCGATGATCCCACTGCAGACCGCACTGGAGCGCGCGGGGGTGCGCTACGCGAACCTCGGGCAGGCCGAAATCCCTGAGGATCACCGCGTTTTCCCGACCTTCCGTATGCCCATCCGCGATAAGCAGGGCAATATCGTCTACTGGTGGTTTTGGGACGGTCGGGGCCTAAGTTATGACACCGAGCTTGACGCCGCCGCCGCAAATTTGCCCATGCGCGAAGTGCTGACTGGCCAGCGCCTAATCACGCTGCTGTCTGACGCCTAAGCCTCCCACATTTATTTTCAGACATCCAGAGAGACCGACGATGCCGCATGACGCCCCACCCGATCCGCAGCGGGTTCTCCCCGCCGAGACCGATCTTTACAGGGGCGGCGGCTGGCACGCCCCGCTGTCGGGCCGCCGCGTCGACACGCTGAACCCCGGCACTGGAGCGGTGCTCGCCAGCGTCGCCGATGCGGGCGCCGATGACGTGGATGCCGCCGTGGCCGCCGCGCAGGCCGGGTATTTGGAGTGGCGCGACGTGGTGCCGTTGGAGCGTGCGCGCATTCTGCGCGAAATCGCTCGGCTTCTGCGCGTGTATGGCGACGAACTGGCGATGATAGACGCGGCAAATTGCGGCAACCCCTATACTGAGATGCGCGGCGACGCGACTATCGCGGCCGCCCAGATGGAGTTCTTCGCCGGCCTGGTGACCGAGATGAAGGGCGACACGATCCCGATGGGCTCCGACCGGGTGAACCTGACTCTTCGCGAGCCTATGGGCGTCGTCGCCCGCATTCTGGCCTTCAACCACCCGTTCATGTTCTGCGGCGGCAAAATGGCCGCACCGCTGGCTGCGGGCAACGCCGTCATCATCAAGCCGCCGGTACAGGCACCGCTCTCGGCCCTGCGGCTTGCGGAACTGGTGGACGGTCTGGTGCCTGCGGGTGTTTTCAGCGTGCTGCCCGGCGGAACCGAGGCGGGGGCCGCGCTGGCCAGCCACAAGGGCATCGCCAAGGTCACACTGATCGGGTCCGTGGGCGCGGGGCAGGCGGTGATGCGCAGCGCCAGCGCGACCGTGAAGCCCGTGCTGCTGGAGCTGGGCGGCAAGAATGCCCTTATCGCTTACCCCGACAGCGATCCCGTGAAGGTAGCCGATGCCATCGTGGCGGGAATGAATTTCGGCTGGTGCGGGCAGTCTTGCGGTTCAACCAGCCGGGCGTTTGTGCACGACGACCTGCATGATGCGGTGGTGGACCGGCTGACGAATGCCGTGGCGCGCTATCGCCCTGGCCCGCCCACGGACCCCGCAACGACTATGGGCGCGCTGGTCTCGCGCGAACATTTCGATCGTGTTATGTCCTATGTCGACAGCGGCAAGGCCGAGGGGGCCCGCATCGTAGCTGGCGGGCATGCCGTGACAGACGGCGATCTGGCGAAGGGCAATTTCATCGCACCCACAATCTTTGCGGACGTGACGCCCGACATGCGCATCGCTCGCGAGGAGATCTTTGGCCCCGTTTTGGCCGTGCGCCGCTGGTCCGAGGAAACCGACATGCTGGCCGAAGTCAACGGGCTGGACGTGGGCCTGACCTGCGCGATCTGGACCCGCGATCTAGCTACCGCACACCGCGCCGCGGCGCGAGTCGAGGCCGGTTTCGTCTGGATCAACGAGGTGGGGCGCCATTTTCTGGGCGCGCCCTTCGGGGGGGTAAAACAGTCGGGCATCGGCCGCGAGGAGGGCATAGGTGAATTGCTGTCTTTCACGCACGAAAAAAACGTCCACATCAATCTGTCCGGCCAATGAACCGGGCCACAGGAAAGGCAACGAGAATGCGCGACGACCTGGACCGGCCCGTGGCCTGCGACATCACCACGCTTTACGGCAGTGACGCCATCGGCCGGATGCTGCGGCATTTAAACGTGCCTTTCGTTGCGCTGAATCCTGGATCAAGCTTCCGCGGGCTGCATGACAGTCTTGTGAACGACTTGGGGAACCGCGATCCGCAGATGTTGTTGTGCCTACACGAGGAACACGCGGTCGCCATCGCGCACGGCTGGGCCAAGGTGACGGGAAGGCCGCTGGCGGTGATTTTGCACGCTAATGTCGGGTTAATGCACGCTGCGATGGCGCTTTACAATGCTTGGTGCGACCGGGTGCCGATGCTGGTATATGGTGCGACGGGGCCGGTCGATGCCGACAAGCGGCGACCGTGGATCGACTGGCTGCATACTTCGCGTGACCAGGCGGCCATCGTGCGGCCTTACGTGAAATGGGACGACCAGCCCGCATCGTTGGCCGCATCGCTGGCGTCAATGCAACGTGCGGCGACAATCACGCAAACAGCACCCAAGGCGCCCACCTATGTCTGTTTTGACGTGAGCGTACAGGAGCAGAAGATCGACGAGATGCCGCCCTTGCCGGATGCGGCAAAGCACCCAGTGCCGCAACTGCCGCAGGTGGCCGAGACCGAAGCGACGCGCATACTGGCGATGCTTCGCGAGGCGGACCAACCCGTTTTCCTCATGGGAAGGGTGTCGCGCGACCGTGCCGACTGGGACCGACGCGTGGCCTTGGCCGAAGCCTTTGGCGCGCGCGTTGTGACCGACATTAAGACCGCCGCCGCCTTCCCAACAAAGCACCCGCTGCACGCGGGTGCGCCCAACTATTTCCTTTCGCCGGAGGCGTCAAAGGTCATCGCGGAGGCCGACCTTCTGGTTTTTTTCGATTGGGTGGACCCGGCGGGCACCATGAAGCAGGCGGGCCTGGATCCCGCCGTCTCGAGAGTCGTGAACGTGACGCTCGAGCCGTTGTTGCAGAACGGCTGGTCGCTGGATCATCAAGCCCAGCCGCAAAGCGACTTTTCGCTGCTGACGGATCCCGACGCACTAATCGCGGCGCTGTGCAAGGTTGCCAGGATCGCGGGGCAGGGGAAAGACGCTTTACCGGCCCCGGCGGCGGCGTTCGATACAGCGGCGCATACCGGGCCTGTCACCATTGACGCGCTGGCCGATCATCTGAGCGCGCGGCTTGTAGGACATGAGGTCACGCTGATGCGCCTGACGCTCAGCTGGAACGGTGACAAGTGCGATTTCCGCAGTCCGCTGGATTATCTGGGCTATGATGGGGGCGCGGGCATCGGCTCGGGACCCGGCATGGCGGTGGGCTCGGCGCTTGCGCTGCAGGGGACAGGCCGGCTGCCGGTTGCGGTGCTGGGCGACGGCGATTTTCTTATGGGGGCGACGGCGATCTGGACGGCAGTGCACCACTCGGTGCCGATGCTGATCGTGGTGGCCAACAACCGGTCCTATTTCAACGATGAGGTGCATCAGGAACGAGTGGCGCGAATGCGCGATCGGCCAGTAGAGAACAAGCATGTTGGTCAGGCGATCACAGGGCCCGATATCGACATCGCGGCCATGGCCCGCGCGCAGGGCGCCACGGCCTTCGGCCCGGTCGAGGGGCATGCAGCGTTGGACGACGCGCTTTCGCAAGCACTCGATCGGGTGGCGGCGGGCGACACTGTAGTGGTCGACGTCCGCATCGCTCAAGGCTACAGTGCCGCGATGACCGAGGGCATGACCCAAGAGTGACGCTCGCCCCGTATTGGGCGTACATCCTTAGGCGGTGTCCGTCTGGTCATAGGTATGGCGCCCAGCCACACGACATCGTGGGCGTCTTGGCGGAACATGGACTGAGCTGGGAGCGGACTTTTGGACGGACAGGAAAATCGCAACGGGATGCAACCCGGCAACGAGGTCTATCAGAACGAACGCCTTGCGCGCCTGATTCGACTTGCCGCGCGGTCCTTCAACCGTTCTTTGCAGTTGCGGCTGACGACGGAGGGTGTGACCTTCGGTCAGTGGATTTTTCTGCGCATACTGTGGAATTACGACGGCCTGTCGCAGCGCGAGCTAAGCGAAAAGGCTCACTTGACCGAACCCACGGCCCACACTGCGTTGATCCGCATGGAAGAACTGGGTTTCATTGAACGTCGGCGCGTGGGCCCTAACAAACGCCGTCAGCACGCCTTTATGACAGAAAAGGGCCTTGCACTGCGGGATCGTCTGGAGCCCTTGGCGATCGAGACCAACGAGCTTGCAGTAGAGGGTTTGACCGAGGGCGAGGTCGCTTTGCTGCGTCGAGCGCTAAGCACGGTCATCCGTAACCTCGAGCGCGACGAGGAACGCGCGGCCGCGGCGGGTCAGCGCGTCCCGGCCACCCGCTCGCACGGCTGAGGTGATGCGAAAAGGCGATAGAAACGCTCTGGGACCTCGTCTCATTCCGTGATCCCGAAGGACCGCTCGGGAGCTGATACTTCACGATTTGCCTCAAGATTGCGGAGATTGGAGCCGGTGGTCGGTCATGTGAGAAATCTGAAAACTAAGATATCTAATTTCTTGACTGCGGCGATGTGTCTCGCTACGAAAGTAGATGTCTAAGTTCTTTGCGCAGACGGTCTGTTCGCGTCGGGAGCGTGGATTGTCACATCCAGCCCGTTCCCGTGGCGGGTGAGTATTTGGGAGGAGAACGCATGAAACTATCGGCTTTAATCGCGGCATTGGGTATTGCCGTGTCGTCCAGCGCGGCGACAGCGGACCCGGTGAACCTTACCTTGTCGGGCGGCAACCCCGGCGGACTGTGGTCGCTTCTAGGTGCTGGCATCGACCGCGCGGCCAAGGCCGACGACGGTAGTTCTGTCATCACCTACCAAGCCACCGGTGGAGGTTTTGCCAACATCGGCCTTCTGGGCAGCAACCGCACCGATCTGGGCCTTCTGCACGACGCCGAAGCCAAGATCGCCCTACAGGGCGGCGAGCCCTTCAAAGCCCCCATCGAGAACATGCGCGCCATCGGCTATATGTATAACTGGGCGCCTATGCATTTCTTCGTGGATCGCGGCATCGCCGAGGAATACGGCCTGCAGAGCTTAGCCGACATCGCCGAAAGCGGCGCGCCCTTGCGCATTGGGATTAACCGGTCCGGCAACATCACCTCGAACGTCGCCCTAGCGATGCTGGAAGCGGTGGGTGTGACTGAAGAGGCTCTTTCGCAGAGCGGGGGGCAGTTCGTCCGCGCCGGTGCGAACGAGCAGGCCGATCTGATCCAGGATGGGCGGCTCGACATGATCACCAACGGGATCTTCGTCAACCACTCGTCCTTCCGGGCCGTGGACCAGAACAGCGATGTGGTGCTGTTGAGCGTGCCGCAGGAGGTGATCGACGCCACCAACGAAACCTTCGGCACTGGCACCATGGTGATTCCTGGCGGCAGCTATTCCAACCAGACCGAGGATGTAACGAGCGTCGCCCTGGGTGCGCTGCTGGTCGCCACCGCTGAAATGCCCGACGACGTGGCGTCGTCGCTGGCGTCGTCGCTGATCACCAATATCGTCGAGGTGCGCGGCGTGCACAGCTCGATGGCCGCGCTCAGCCCCGAATTGCTGGCGACGCCCAGCGTGCTGGAATTCCACCCAGGCGCAGAGGCTGTGTATCGGGACGCGGGATTGATCAATTGATTGGATCGCTCGTTGCCACGGGCCGCAGGCGTAAGCTTGCGGCCGGTTCGCAGAAAGCTCTGGTGGCGATTGCGGCCGTGTTCGCCACCTGGGTCATCTATGCGAACCTTTTCACGATCTCCGACCCGCTGATTCTGGGGATCCTGTTCGTTTGCGGCATCTACACTATCATGTTTGTCGCGATCGGAGCCACGCCGAATGCCCGGGACGAGATCCCGATCTACGACTGGGCGCTGTGCATTCTGAGCCTGGCCTGCGGCATCTTCTTCTTCGTGAACGCCGGGGTGATTTCCGACCGCATCAGCCTGCTTGAACCTTTCACCGCCGCGCAGCTCTTTTTCGGGACCGCGCTGCTGCTGCTGACATTGGAAGCGACCCGCCGCACCACCGGTATGGGGCTGACTGGGGTGGTCGTGCTGTTCTTGCTCTACAACCAGTTCGGGTCGATGCTACCGCCGCCCTTCGGACACGGCATCAGCGATTTCAGCTACTTGCTGGATATCCTTGTTTTCACCACCGACGGCGTATTTGGTGTGCCGATCCAAGTGGTCGCCAGTTACGTGTTCCTTTTCGTGATGTTCGGTACCTTCCTGTCGAAGGCCGGCGGGGGCGAGTTCTTCTTTAACCTCGCCGCCCTGCTCACGGGCCGGTCGCGCGGGGGGCCTGCGAAGATCGCTGTGATCTCGTCGGGACTTTACGGCACAATGTCGGGCAGCCCGACGTCGGACGTGGTGGCCACAGGCTCGATCACCATCCCGGTGATGAAGCGCCTGGGCTATTCCCCCCGGTTCGCGGGCGCCGTGGAAGTGGCCGCGTCCACCGGGGGCAGTGCGATGCCTCCGATCATGGGGTCGGCCGCGTTCATCCTCGCAGAATATACCGCCGTTCCCTATCAAGAGGTGGTGCTTGCGGCGCTGCTGCCTGCACTGCTCTATTACCTCGGTGTCTTCCTGCAGGTGCATTTCCGCGCCGTGCGCGAGGACCTGCGACCGTCCGACGACGAGATGCCGACGTTGGTCAGCACGTTCCGCGTGGGCTGGGTTTTCATGATCCCGATCATCGGCATCGTCGCGGCCCTTATGGCGGGCTATTCCCCGACCTTTACAGCGGGCATCGGCGTCATGGGTGCGGTGCTGGCTGCAAGCCTGCTGAAGGCCACGCGGCTTACACCTTGGCAGATCGTCGAGGGCCTGGGTGAGACGACCCTGCGCATCCTGCCGGTGGCGGGGGCTTGCGCGGCGGCTGGTCTCGTCATTGGCGGGCTGTCGATGACAGGGTTGGGCATGAAGGCCGCCAACGTGATCCTGACGATCAGCGGCGAGCAGCCGGCGGTCACGCTGGTCATCGCGGCGGTGGTAACGATCATTTTGGGTCTCGGGATGCCGACGCCGAGCGCCTATATCCTGGCCGCCGTTCTGGTGGGCCCGGCACTGGCCAAGCTGGGCTACCCAATCCTGCAAAGCCATATGTTCCTGCTCTATTACGCGGTTCTCTCGGCGCTGACGCCGCCCATCGCGGTCGCGGCGCTGGCTGCGGCGGCCATCGCGGACGAGGATCCGTTCAGGATTGCGATCTCGGCGGTGCGGCTGGCAGCGGTGGGCTTCCTTTTGCCCTTCGCCTTCATCTTCAACCCTGGCCTTCTGTTGCTCGGCGACACGATAACCAATGGCTTTGCCCTTCTCGGCGGCTTGCTGGCCACAGCGGCCATCGCGATCTCGATTGAGGGGTCGGTAGGCATCTCACTGAAGACGGTGGAGCGGCTGGCGCTGACACTGGCAGCCGTGGCGGCGGTGTTCCCGGTGCCGATGATATCGCTTTGCGGCATGGCGGTGATCTTGGCCATTGGGCTACGCTACGCGTTTCTCATGCGTCGCGGCGCCGGCGTGACAACAATCGAGTAACGCGCGGCCCGGCGGTGGGGCAGACTCCTTCGCCGGGCTGCATGACGCAAAGAAAAACAGGAGCCGTACAACGTGCCTAAAAAGAACACTCAAGGACGGGAGGCGCCCGCTTTCTGGAAACGCTGGCTGATCAGCATGGTGGCAGTCTATCCGCCGCTGGTGGTGCTGGTCTTTGCTTTCCGTGCGCTGTTTTACGACATGCCCGCTCTTTTGTCGCTATTCCTAATCGCTTCCTGCCTGACTGCGCTGACCACCGGGCTGATCCTGCCCGCGCTGCATCGGCGGCTGGGTGGGTGGCTCCACACCTGATCGCGTCGCGTTCGCGCACGATCTTGACGAAAAAAACTTAGATAGCTAAGTGTGGGTCGATGGATATCGTATCGCCCCCGAGGAGAAAGCAATGCTGACGATTGAGGAAAACGAACTGCTAACCCGCGTCACCGGGGATGCGCCCATGGCGCAGCTGATGCGCCAGCACTGGACGCCCGTGTGCCTGATGGAAGAAGTGGCGGAGCCCGACGGCAAGCCCCTGCGCGTTGAGGTGCTGGGGGAAAGCTATGTGGCCTTCCGCGACAGCAAGGGCCGGCTGGGGATGCTGGATGAGCTCTGTCCCCACCGCAAGGCTTCGCTTGTCTATGGCCGGAATGAGGATTGCGGTCTGCGATGTCTCTATCATGGATGGAAGATGGACGTAGACGGCAATGTGGTCGCTATGTCGTCCGAACCCGAGGGCAGCCCGCTGATGGACAAGGTGAAGGCGCGGTCCTACCCGGTCGAGGAATGGGGTGGCTTCGTCTGGGCGTGGCTTGGCGAAAAGGACGATATGCCCGAATTCCAGCCCCCGGCCTTCGCGCCGGAAAAGGACACACCAGTAGCCATTCTCAAGATCCGCATTCCCGCCAACTGGGCGCAGATCCACGAGGGGCAGATCGACAGCGCCCATTCATCGTCGCTGCATTCGTCGACGATGAAGCCCGCTCGGGTCGAGGGCGCGTCGGCGGACGACAAATCGTGGTATCGCCCCTCCACCGACAAATCGCCGCGCATGCAGACGGAAACCACCAGTTACGGCTTCCACTACGCGGCAATTCGCAAACCTATCAAGAACGCCAAGACGCATCATTACCTGCGCATTACGGAATTCATCGCGCCCTACTATTCGCTGATCCCGCCCAACAATAACTATAAGGTGGCAAGCGTCATCGTGCCGATCAACGACGATGAAACCGCTTTCCATTTCGTGGCTTTCGGCGGCCCGAACGTGCCGTCGACCGATGAATGGCGCGCCTTCAACCACGCGGTGCCAGGCAGGGACGTGGACCACAAATGGCGCACCAAAAACACGCTGGAAAACGACTTCAACCAAGACCGCGAGCGCATGAAAGAAGGTCATTTCACCGGCGTCGACGGCATCCCGAACGAGGACATTATCATGTGGGTCTCCATGGGCAGTCGGGTGCAGCGCCACACCGACACACTGGGTGCATCGGACTTGGCCATCGTCGAATTCCGTCGGCTGATGGCCGATGCCGCCGCTAAGGTAGCCGAGGGCGGCCGCGCCATCGGGACCGATTCGGACGTGCCGCAGGCGCAGATCGCGTCGCACGAGGGCGTCTATCCGAAAGAGGTCGATTGGCGCACGCTGGTAGCCCCGGGCGGCGCCACCGAGGCGGCCGAGTAACCGCGCAATGATCATATAACGTCACCTGCATGAGGCGAGGTTTAGGGAGAGGAAATTGTGAGCAAGCGATACGATGACGGTATGTCAACCCGGCGCAAGGTGCTGGGCGACGCCCATGTTGACCGCGCCGAGGCCGGAAAGACTGCGTTCGACGTGCCGTTCCAGACAATGATCACTGAAGGCGCCTGGGGCACACTCTGGTCTGATCCGACGATCCCTCCCCGCGAACGGTCCATGCTGACGCTCGCGCTGCTGGCGGCCACCGGCAATTTCGAGGAAATCCCGATGCATATCCGCGCGACGCGGAATACCGGCGCAAGCAAGGAAGAGGTGATGCAGGCCTTCCTGCACGTGGCAGTCTATGCCGGTGTGCCAAAGGCCAACCACGCGATTAAGCTGGCCAAGGCCACCTTTGCCGAGATGGAGGGCGAGACCAAATGAAGACACCTGCCGAATACTACATGCGTGACCGCCGGCTGCACCCGCCCGCCTACGCGCCGGGCTACAAGACGTCCGTAGCGCGCAGCCCGCGACAGGCGCTAATCTCTCTGGAAAACACTGTGTCGGAAATCACCGGACCCCGTTTCGACCATTCCGACATCGCGCCCGGCGACAACGATTTGCTGACGAACTATGCCACCTGCGGCGAAACCGCCATCGGCGAGCGGATCATCCTGCACGGCCGCGTTCTGGATCAGGACGCGAAGCCCGTGCGCAACACGTTGGTAGAAGTCTGGCAGGCAAACGCGGGCGGACGCTATCGGCACAAAAAGGACAACTACCTGGCGCCGATGGACCCCAATTTCGGCGGCTGTGGGCGGACCGTGACCGACGATGATGGCTACTACTTCTTTCGCACGGTCAAGCCGGGTGCCTATCCCTGGCCCAACCAGGTGAACAACTGGCGGCCCGCCCATGTGCATTTCTCGGTCTTCGGCAGTGCCTTCGCGCAGCGACTGATAACCCAGTGCTATTTCGAAGGCGATCCGCTGATCCCGATCTGCCCCATCGTGCTGACCATCCCCGACCCAACCGCCATCGACCGGCTGGTGGCGCGCTTGGACGTGAACCAGACGATCCCGTTCGACGCCATCGCCTACCGCTTCGACATCGTGTTGCGCGGGCGTCGGTCGACCCCGTTCGAAAACCGTCTGGAGGGGAACTGAGCCATGCTTTATTCGCAGAGCTACCTGCCCGAAACCGCGTCCCAGACCGCCGGGCCCTACGTCCATATCGGGCTGCTGCCCAGCGACACGGGCATTGAGATTTACGATCACGAGCTTGGCCGACACATCGCCGGGCCCAATGCCGCCGGCGAACGCATCCGCATCGAGGGGCTTCTTATCGACGGCAACGGTGCCACCCTGAAGGACGGGCTGATCGAGGTCTGGCAGGCCAACGCAGCTGGTGTCTATGCCCACCCCGAAAGCTGCGGTGACGTCGAAGACGGCTTTAGGGGCTGGGGCCGCGTCATTGCCGATTTCGACAGTGGCGCATGGTCCTTCGAGACGGTGAAGCCGGGCGCTGTGCCAGGCCGGAGCGGTACTGTGCAGGCCCCTCATATCAGCCTTTGGATCGTGGCCCGCGGCATCAATATCGGCCTCAACACTCGGCTATATTTCGACGATGAAGGTGCTGCCAACGCCGCCGACCCAGTGCTGGGACGTGTTGACCCGCCCCATCGACGCGACACGCTGATCGCCAACCGCGACGACAGCGGACCAATCCCCGTCTATCGTTTCGACGTCCACCTGCAGGGCGATGGCGAAACCGTATTCTTCGACATCTGAGGCTTCATGACCAAACCCTGCATCATCTGCGTTGCCATTACCGGCTCGCTGCCAAGAAAGGCCAACAACCCCGCCGTGCCGATTACTCTGGCCGAACAGGTGGAAGGCACCCATGAGGCATTTGAGGCCGGTGCGAGCATCTTGCACGCCCATGTGCGCAACGATGACGAGACGCCGTCATCGGACCCCGAGAAATTCGCGCGCCTGAAGGAAGAAGTGGAAAAGCACTGCCCGGGCATGATCATCCAGTTTTCGACCGGCGGGCGATCGGGCGCCGAGCGGGATGCTGCCGCTGCGCCCCAACATGGCGTCGCTGTCAGTAGGGTCCAACAACTTCCCGACCCGCGTTTACGAGAACCCGCCATATCTGGTGGACTGGGTGGCCGCTGAGATGGTCGAATACGACGTGAAACCCGAGATCGAGGCGTTCGACCTTTCGCATATATTTCAAGCGTCCAAGCTGCACGCCGACGGCAAGATCGCGGCGTCGCCTTATGTGCAATTCGTCATGGGCGTGCAGAACGCCATGCCCGTCGATGGCGTCGTGTTCGATTTCTACGTGCAGACGGTCAAGCGGCTCTTCGGCGAGGACGCACCGTGGTGCGCGGCGGGCATTGGGCGGCACCAGGTGACGCTCAACGAATGGGCCATCGCCGCGGGCGGCCACGCGCGCACGGGGCTCGAGGATAACGTGCGGCTGGACAAAGACCGGCTGGCGCCGTCGAACGCGGCGCTGGTGAGGCGCACAGCAGAAATCTGCGCAGCCAACGGTCGCCCCGTGGCCACCCCGGCCCGAAGCGCGCGCGTTGCTGGGCCTGCGACCCACCGTCGCGTGAGGGCTCGCGTGCAGCCGGGGAGGCCCCCATGCGCCGCTTTCTGAGACTGCGCGGGAAGGTGCTGCACACTGATCTGCGGCCGGGCGATGGTGCGCGGCCTATCGTCTTTCTCAATTCGCTAGGCACAGACCTGCGGATCTGGGATGCGGTGCTGCCGGGTCTGCCCGTGGATGCCACAGTTCTACGCCACGACAAATGTGGGCACGGCCTGTCATCAGGGCAGAGCGACAGCATTGCAGGTTTCGCGCAGGATCTGGTCAAAACCATGGACCACTTGGCGCTATCCGACGCGCTGGTGGTGGGTTTGTCCATTGGCGGGCTGATCGCTCTGCAGCTGGCAGACACCCGCCCGGACTTGGTAGGCGGGCTGATTTTGAGCAATACGTCCTACAGGATCGGCAGCGCCGAGATGTGGCAGAGGCGGATAGACGACCTCGACACCCAAGGCCTGACCGCGATGTCGGCCGGCGTGATCGAGCGATGGCTGTCGCCGGGGTTCCGCGACGCGCACCCGGTCGATACCGAGGGCTGGCGCATGATGCTGGCGCGCACTCCACAGGCAGGGTATCGCGCCGCCTGCGCGGCGATCCGGGACGCGGACCTGGCGGCCGCGCTGCCGCGCTTGAGCTGCCCGGTCTTGTGTATCACCGGGTCGGATGACACGGTCACTCTGCCCAGTATCGTCGCAGATCTGGCCCGTCGAATTCCCGGCGCCGACCTGGTGACACTGGAAGGCGTGGGGCATCTGCCGTGCCTCGAAGTGCCAGACCGCGTGGCGGAACTGGTGTCGGGCATGCACGGGCTGCTGGGATGAGCGATGTCTTCAACCACCCTTGGCTGGGCAGCCTCTTCGGCGATCCAGAGGTGCAAGCCCTCTGGTCGCCCGAGGCGCAGCTCGCCCATTACACCGCCTTCGAAATGGCGCTGTCCCACGCGCTGGAGGACGCGGGCCGGGTGCCGCTGGGCCACGGCGCCGCCGCCGCTGCGACGCTTGAAACCAGTATTATCGACCCCGCGTCGCTTGCTGGGGACGTGGCTCGCGACGGCTTGCCGATCCCCGCGCTGGTGCGCCGCTGGCGCGCGGCCGACCCCGCGCACAAGGACGCGCTCCACACCGGCGCGACGTCTCAGGATGTGATGGACACCGCCCTGGCGCTGACCCTCCGGGCCGTCTCGGATCTTCTGGCGCGTCGGCTGCGCAGCTTGGACGCCACCCTTCGGGATCTTGACGCTCGGTTTGGGGACCGACCGCTAATGGGCCGGACGCGGATGCAGGCGGCGCTGTCCATCCGGGTGGCGGACCGCCTGCGCGTCTGGCGCGGGTCGCTGGCGGCCCAAGCGCACCGGCTCGACGCCGCCCGAGCGGGGGTCGAGCGGCTGCAACTGGGCGGCGCAGTCGGCACGCGACACGGCTTTGGCGACCAAGGACAGGCTATCGCCAACGCCATGGCGACGCGGCTGAGCCTGTCGGCGCCAGATCACGCTTGGCACAGCGACCGCGGCGGTGTCGTTCATTATGCCGCTTGTATCGCGGGCCTCTCGGGGGCGCTTGGCAAGGTGGGGCAGGACATCGCGCTGATGGCGCAGCAGGGGCTCGACGATATCCGTATCGCGGGCGGTGGCGGATCGTCAGCCATGCCGCACAAATCTAACCCAGTGCTGGCTGAACTGCTGGTGACGCTGGCGCGGCTGAACGCGGGGTCACTTTCGGGAATGCAGCATGCGCTTATTCACGAACAGGAACGCTCAGGTGCGGCGTGGATGCTGGAATGGGCGCTGTTGCCACAGATGACGCTGGCCACCGGCCGGGCGGTCACCGCGGCGCAGGCGCTCTGTAACGGAATCGAAAATATGGGCGACGCATGACCGCGACCGTCACTCTCGGCGTGGCTCTCGCCGTGCTGTCGGCGCTTTGCTATGCATTTGCGTCGGTCGCGGCCACCAAAGACGCGCGCGCCAATGGCGGTCGCGGCACGGCTGTGCTGCTTTCGGTGCTATTGACCGCACTCTTGTCGGGGGGCGCGTGGTTGTTTGTTGGCCCGCCGCTGCCCGCCGCGTCGCCGCAGCTATGGACCGGTGTCGCAGCGTTTAGCACGGCGGGACTGCTGGCAACGGTGCTGGGTCGAGTGTCGTTTTTTCGCTCGATCGAGCTAGCCGGTGTCATCGAGACATCGCTGCTACGCAGGCTGATCCCGGTCTTTGCCACGGTGCTGGCCATGGTCGTGCTGGGCGAGCGGCTAAGCCCGCAGATCCTCGCGGCCTTCGCCCTGATTTTTGCGGGCATCGCGATCGTATGGATATCAGCGCCGCCGATGGCTGCGCAGGCGGAAAGCGCGCGAGACGCGGGCGCGCGGATGACCGGGCGCGCGCTGGCTGTGGTGTCCGCCGCCAGCTACGGCGGAGCCTACGTAGCGCGTAAGCTTGGGATCGCGGGCCTGCCCGACCCACTGCTGGGCACCGCCATCGGCGCCGGCGCGGGGATCGCTTTCTTCTGCTTGGCCGCGCTGGTGTCGCGGGGCTTTGCCGCGCAGCTGGCGGCAGTAGGGCGGCGGCCAACCGGCTGGCAACTGGCGGCGGCTTCGGGGATTTCTATCGGGCAGATCCTGCTTTTCCTCGCGTTGGTATACGCGGGCGTGGCCACGGTGGCGATTATCGCCTCTGTCGAGATGTTCTTCGCAGCGTGGCTGGCTGGCTTCGTCTTTCGGACGGAACGGCGCCCCGGAGGCGCCTTCGCGCTGGCATCAGCGCTGGCCTTCCTAGGTGTTTCGGTGCTGGCGCTGGTTTGACAGCGCGGTTTGCGGGTGCGATCTTCACATCGATCTGGTCCGTATTCCAACGGCGGCCTCGGCAAGCACGCGGCGCAGTACGTTTATCTGCTCGGGCTCGTTCGCAGGGGCTGTCGCAATCTCCTTGAATATCCAAGTTGCGGCGCTTTCGCACAAACCAGATCTATTAAACTGTCAGAGAAACTAACATGCTCTATAACATCAAGCAGTTCTCGACCACAAACTCTAAAAGTGGCACTGTAAACAGACCGTTACTCGCCAGATATTAAAGGGAGAGGATATGCTACGGAAGGTTGCGCTACTGTTGATCGGAGTGATGATCATCGCTTGCTATGCTGTGCCATATCTTTTTGTGGGGCAGATCGCTGATTGGACGGGCAGTTTCCTGTTTTGGTGTCTTGCTGGTTTGGCCATCATTCTCCTCAACGCCGCAGCCATGGCCGCTTTCACTGAGGATGACGAATGACCACCTCTTATATCGTGACTGGCATCTTCATCTATATAGTCATCTCGCTGATCACCGTTTGGTTCTCGCGGCAAGGAAAAGCGACCTCAATGTCGAGCTACTTTCTTGGTGACCGCTCGATGGGTGGAATTATATCTGCGCTCAGTTACTCGGCCACAACCTATTCCGCCTTCATGATGATTGGGCTAGCCGGATTGACCTATCGTGGTGGCGTTGGCGCACTGGGATTCGAGATCGTCTATTTCGCTGGTGTCTCTCTAGTCGCAATATTCGGGCCGCGGTTCTGGCGAGTGGGGAAAAAGTACGGCTACGTCACGCCGTCAGAGCTACTCGGCCACCGCTATGGCGAACGCAGCGTCGCGATTGCAGCTGGGACTACAAGCCTTGTGTTCCTAATCCCCTATTCCGCCGTACAGTTGTCAGGGATTGGCTATCTTCTTTCGGGCATGACCGATGGCAAAATAACTTTTATGACGGGAATCATCATTGCGACCACGCTGGCGATCACTTTCTCTTATAGTGCTGGCATTCGATCCGTGACGTGGACTGACAGCCTTCAAGCTTTTGTAATGATTATCGCCTCGGTTCTGGTGGCAGTTTTGATTGTGCAGGGGCTGGGCGGCTTCACCGCCATGTTTCGCACGATCACCGAAAGGGCGCCGGAGATGTTGCAGGTTCCCGGACCCGGCCTTTTCAGCTTCAAGACATTTCTCGGGCTAACAATCCCTTGGTTCTTTTTTTCAATTTCGAACCCGCAGGTCAGCCAACGTCTGTTCATGCCGGCGAACCTTGTGGCGCTGCGCCGGATGGTACTAATCTTTTTGTGCTTCGGTCTGATTTACACGATCGTGTCAGTTATCTGGGGGTTTGCCGCCTTCGCGGCCTTTCCAATGCTCGAACAGCCTGACCTTGCGACCGCGACCCTCTTGGCGTCGGATTATGTCCCCCCGGCTCTTGGTGTGACCGTGATGGTGGGCATTCTGGCGGCCGCTGTCTCGACAATCGACTCGATCCTGCTAACGCTATCGTCGATTTTCGCTCGTGACATGTATGGGAACATGGGCGGTTCGCAGAATGACCACCACCAATTAATCATCAGCAAGTTTGTGATCCCAGTAATCTCAATTTTAGCGTTAACGTTCGCGGCAGCAGAATTCTCAATGATCGCGGTACTCTCAGTCGCTGCCTCGGCCGGCTTGGTAGTTGTTGTGCCAGCGATCGTTGGTGCCTTTTTCTGGACGGGCGGCACAGCCATGGGTGCGTTGACATCCATCGTGGGGGGCGCGGTCTTCGTTGTCTGCATGTATCTGACAGGCAACAACTTGTTTGGTCTAAACGCCGGCGTGTTAGGCCTGCCAGTGTCGGTTCTCTTGTTCGTTGTGGTCAGCCTTGTCACGAAGCCTAATGCCGCATCAGTGACTGCGGGGTTCATTGACGAAATACCTGATCCTGTGAAAATACTCCAGCCTAGGTCAAAGATTTCGAACAGATAACTGAAGCTATTAAAGAATTTGCGGTCAACAACAGGTGCTCTGCTGCCAGAAAACTGGATCCTTTGAACTGGTGTTTTCGGCTAAGATTCCTTGGCTGGGAGAGGAGCGGAAGGCACCGTAAACTTAATGCACCGGCTCTGTTGATATGCGAAGGGAAGGCATGACCAAGTCTAGGCCTTCTTCGCTCTTTCCCATCAGATGTGATCGCTCATGCGGTTTGGTTGTATTTAAAATTTCCACTCAGTTTGCGCATGGTCGAAGCTCTGCTGGCCGACCGCAGCATAATTGTTTCGCATCGGACAATACGGACGAGGGTCGAGAAATTTGGCCGTCAATATGCCGCAAACATCCGCCGCAGCTCGGCGGGCCAGTTCGATGGCAAGTGGCATCTCGATGAAGTCGTGATCACGATGCGCGGCAAGAAGCACTGGCTGTGGCGCGCTGTCGATCAGAATGGTTTCGTTTTGGATATTTTGGTGCAAAGCCGCCGCAATACGAAGGCAGCCAAGCGCTTGATGCGCAAACTTCGGAAGCGACATGGATCGGCGCCGCGTGTCATGATCACCAATAAATTGCGGTCATACGGGGCGGCAAAACGAGAGGTCATGCCCGGTGTCGAACATCGCACAAGGGCCTGAATAATAGAGCCGAGAATTCCCATCAGCCAACGCGGCAGCGAAAGGCGATAAAGCGGTACAAATCCCCGAGGCAGTTGCAACGATTTCTTTCCATCCATGATCCGATTGTCAACTTGTTCCAGCTTTCTCGCCACGAAATGACATCCACCGGTTTCCGTGAAATGAAATCACTTGCGACGCCAATTTAGCGCGAAATCACACAGGTCAGATCAGTTTAGCCTTCGGGTCCGGATAACGTATTGGCTCACTTAAGTTAAGTTTATGGTGCCGTTCACTCAGAGCGTTGCCGTCTGGCTGAGCAATGATGCCCGAATCACGAGGGGCATAGCTTTTCCGTGGATGGTGGACGCCCCGCATGAGCCCTCTAATAGTGCAATTTAAAAACTCAATTGCGAGATGGGCTAAATAGTCACGAGCGTCACCGAACCGAGGGTACGGACACAAATTGCCATTTTATCAGCCTGAAAATGAACTGGCACCGGATCGCTACAGATGAAATCGATACCAGGGATCTGCTTAGAGATCGCTCTTGCCTTTACGGCCTAGCCCGAAGGAACGCAGATCAGTGGTTATCACTCTACGTTCCTTCCACGAACATGAGAATGGCAAACCAGTTGAACGATCGAGCTATGACCTGTGGTACCGAAAGAGGCTGAGGCAATACCGTCCACGGTTCAGACGGCCTCCAACGCGATGGCAATCCCTTGGCCGACGCCGATACACATTGTAGAAAGGGACTTCTCTCCCGGTTTCAACTCCAGCATGGCCGTGCCGGTGATCCTTGCTCCCGACATGCCAAGCGGATGTCCAAGACTGATTGCACCGCCGTTGGGGTTCACCCGTGGATCGTCGTCTGCGATGCTTAAATCGCGCAAGGTGGCGAGGCCTTGTGACGCGAAAGCCTCGTTCAGTTCGATGACACTGAAATCCTCTTGGCTCAGCCCGAGACGCGCCATCAGCTTCTTGGACGCCGGCGCCGGACCAAAGCCCATGATGCGCGGTGCGACCCCGGCCGTCGCGCCGCCGAGGACTTTGGCGATGGGAGTCAGCCCATGTTTCTCTGCGGCTTCTTTGGTGGCGAGGATCAATGCGGCCGCGCCATCATTCACACCGGAGGCATTGCCTGCCGTCACCGTGCCATCCGCTTTGACGAAGGATTTGAGCTTTTGCAGCGCCTCCAAGGTGGTCGAAGGGCGGGGGTGCTCATCTTCTGACACGAGGATGGGATCACCCCGGCGCTGCGGGATAGAGACAGGCACGATCTCTTGCGCCAGACGCCCGCTTGCCATGGCGGCGCCTGCTTTTTGCTGGGACCGCAGGGCGAAGGCATCTTGATCTGCACGGTTAACGTCAAAATCCTCCGCCACGTTCTCCGCGGTTTCGGGCATTGAATCGACGCCGTATTGTGCCTTCATCATCTTGTTGACGAAACGCCAGCCGATGGTGGTGTCAAAGACCTCGTTGTTCCGTGCAAAGGCAGTCTCAGCCTTGGGCATCACGAAGGGCGCGCGCGACATGCTCTCGACCCCGCCCGCGACGATTACCTCGGCCTCTCCGGACTTTATCGCCCGCGCGGCGGTGATCACCGCATCCATACCAGAGCCGCAGAGCCGGTTCATCGTGGTGCCGGGGACGGTCTCAGGGTAGCCCGCCAGCAGCAGCGACATGCGCGCGACGTTGCGGTTGTCCTCGCCTGCCTGATTGGCGCAGCCAAAGATGACTTCGTCGATTGCTGCAGGGTCCAAGGAGGGGTTGCGGTCAATCAACGCCCTGAGGGGCACAGCGCCCAGATCATCGGCCCGGACAGAGGACAGCGCCCCGCCATATCGGCCAATGGGGGTGCGGATGTAATCACAGATATAGACGTCGATCATGCCAGTTCCTCCGGTACGATAAGATCGGCAACATCGCCTTCAATGTGTAACGTAGCCCCGGTGACAGCCTGCAGAGCGTCCATGCTTAGCCCCGGCACCTTCTCCCGCAGGATGAACCTGCCGCCCTTGATGTCGATCACCGCAAGGGAGGTATAGACTTGGGTGACACATCCCACGCCGGTCAGCGGGAAGGTGCAGCGCTCGACCAGTTTCGGGCCGCCA
>Ga0114899_1000549_pt1 | contig 26269 bp, 29 predicted proteins | sample MalvireepMed_215_FD_83497 | JGI IMG/M metagenome (GOLD analysis project Ga0114899, IMG submission 83497) | Marine viral communities from the Global Malaspina Expedition - Malaspina viral metaG DeepMed_215 | ecosystem: Environmental > Aquatic > Marine > Oceanic | place: Mediterranean Sea...
ATCAATGTAGAGTTCAATACTTACAATGTGCTCTCTCAGTTCACGAATTTCAGTCTGGATCTCAGCGGGGAAGCGGATCTTGGAGAAGATCGCTTCCTTCGCTATTACTATCAGACCATCATTTCCAGTAACAGTATTGCTGGAACTCAATTCCTGGGGTCCTACCGGTTTGCAGAATACCGCACCAACCAGTGGTCAGTATCTGCCGGAGACATTGGGCAAAACATGGAACTTCTGCTAAACGGTACAGGGGTGAAAGGATCGTATTATTTCGACAAGCTGGCCGTAAGTGGTATTTACGTGACCAGACAGCAAAATGGAAATGTGAACAATAACCTGGTAAGCATGGGTGCCTCAGCCAGATACCGTGTGCTTCAGGGGCTGAATGTAACCACTGAATTGGTGAATCAGGATGATCAGTTCAATCAGGTGAACAGAAACCTGCTCAATGTGAGAGCCAACTACAGGTTGCCAAACCAGAGTATCCTCGATGTTAAAGCAGGCTATTCCATGGAAAACCACGAGACAACCACTGGAGAAAAGTTTACAACACCCGGCTTCGGGGCAACTGCCAGATACACAGGAAGAATTCAAGGAGTGAGTGTTTCGGCCCAGGGCCGTTACAACTCTCCAAACTTCTCTTCCCAGTTCAGGGGTTCTATAGATTTCAATACCAATGCACGCTATAATCTAACGGCCGATAAGTATGTAGGACTCAGGGTGAACATGAACAGCAGAAACCCTGAGATATACAGCAAAGGAATTCTATTCCCGAGAAGGCAGTTTACCAGAAATTCATTCGAAGGCCAGTTCGGTTGGTCTACTGAGAATGGCAACCTGGTACTCTACCCGCGGTTCCAATATGATGAGGTGCTGGATTTGAGAACCACCACCACCGGATTGGGGCTAAGCTTTGCCACCAACAAATCTCAGGAAGCTAAAATTTATACCAGATTCTTCTCGGGCTTTACCAAAGCGCTCGATTATGAGACCAAACCTTATATGGTTGCCCGCTGGGAAAACTCGTTGAGATATAAGAACCTGAACATTTCTGCCCGGTACTACTACGGTCCATTCAATGTGCTGGATAACCTGAGGGTGGTAGAAGATGGAATTAATCCACAGTCACTTTTCCTGAGTGCTTTTGCCCAGCTGAATTTTACCAAAGCCAGAGTATCTATTAGGCCTATGATTACCATGGCTTATGAATCTGTTCTGGCACGTTGGAGAGCCAATATGTCGCCACAGGTTACTTATTTTTCAAAAAGTGGACTTGAGTTCAACATGACTGTTGAGTACTTCAGCATCAAGCAGGGTGAGAGTCCATTGGCCAATGTGAGCGAGTTCGGTACACAGGCCTTCAATCCGTTCAGTCAAAGCAATGCCTTCTTGAGGTTCGGGTTGAAGAAGCAGTTCAACCTTAAAAAACCGGGTAAAAAGTCGCATGACCTGGAAGTGGTGGTATTCAAAGACCTGAACGGTAATAACCTGAGAGATCAGGGAGAAGAGTTTGAAAAGAACGTCATCGTTAAAGTGAACGGACAGGCCCTCATGACCAATGATGAGGGAATCGTTTACTTCAGAAACCTTCCGGAAGGAGAGTACCTGGTAGAAAACGAATTGCTGACCAATACCGAAGGCTGGTTCAAGTCTAAAGGAATTGAGGTAGACCTGAAAGGAGACCAGGCAGTGTACATACCATTGAAAAGAGGCGTTCTGATCACCGGAAACATCATTCTTCAGAAAGCACAGTACTCCGCCCTGGGAGAAGGAGATATGAAATTGAATGGCATAAGGGTTACCGCCAATGATGGAAATGGAGGAACATTTACCGGGTTGACTGATTTGTCCGGTCAGTTCAGACTATATGTGCCATTTGGAACATATACCATAAGAGTGAATGAGCAGGCAGTAGATAGTCAGTTTGAGTTTGCTCAATCTTCCTATACCTTGGATGTGAACAATCTGGGAGGAAACTATCAACTGGCTTTCTATCTGATAGAAAAGAGAAGGCAGTTGAACATTCAGAAATTTGATAACAAAGGGAACAACTAACAATCAACATAAAAATGAAAATTAATTATCAACACAATCGAACGAGGGGGGCAGCATTAATTGCAGTGCTGTTGTTCCTGACATTTTTTGATGCTTTCGGTCAGAAAATCTCCGCTTCGCCAACAAGGTTGAACTACAAGGTAAGCCCGGGTGGGTCCTCGACCGGACTGATCACGGTGACGAACAATGCCGAACGTAGACAATCTTTTACGGTAGACTTTGGAGACTTTGATGCTTCACGTGCCGGAAAGAGTAAGTTTCTCAGTAAAGGGGAAATGGCTCGCTCCTGCGCAGATTGGTTAAGTGCAACACCTGCACTATTTGAATTGGACCCGGGAGAGTCGCAACAAATCAGAGTTGTGATGGATGTTCCGCAGGATTCTACTGCTTTAATGGCTCGCTGGGCTGTGGCCTACATCAGGCTGAGCGAAGAGAGACAAGGGCAGCAGGAAACTGGCGATGGTCTGATTGTAAACCTGAATCAGGCATATCGTTTTGGGGTGTATATTTTCCAAACCCCTCCCAATGCTGTATATGCCAAAGGTGAGTTGATCGATTTCAAACAGGAAGAAGATCAACTGATCCTGAGACTCAGGAACGTAGGTGAGACTTTCCTAAAGTGTAACTCATATGCTGAGTTCACCAATCTGCAGACAGGAGAGATTAGCCGACTCAAGCCAAGAAACTTTACCGTATTGCCGGCTAGCAACCGCGATGTCACTTTTATTATTCCTAAAGATTATCCTCCGGGCAAATATTCTGTACTGGGTGTGTTGGATTACGGAAACAGGGATGAAGTGGCAGCCGCAGAAATTGAAATAGAAATTAAAGAAAAATCGAACGAATAGATGGACGCTCAAAAGTTTCTCGCATGGCAGTTTTTTGCTCTCCTTATATATAAAGGGTCAAAAAAAGTTGGGAAATTTTTAAGTGATATTTGTATATATGAATATAAGTCCATATATTCACATGTCTAAACTTTTAACCTAAACATTAATACTCATGAAAAGATTAGTAAACATTAAGGCGTTTGTCGTAGCGGCAGTTCTTGCCTTAGCTTTAGCAAACAGTGCAAACGCACAAGTTTTACCGGACGACAACGAGTTCGTCTATGTTGCCATGGACCTTCAAGGTGTGTTGGATCTTACATTGGCTACTGACCCTAACGTTGAATTCACTTTCAACACTATTCCTAGCTACGTAAATGGTATTATCAAGCCAAACGTGACTGAACTAAGAGTTGAGTCTACTGTGCCTTGGGACCTTTACGTTCAGGCTGAAACTGCTAACTGGGCTCAGTTGCAAGCTTTCTCTAGTGCTGGTACTTCTACAGTTCCTTCTACTCTGTTGGAAGTAAGAGTTATTGACGGTGCAGGATCTTCTGCTCTTACCAACTTTACTGCTCTTACTGACACAAGATTGGATATCGTAGGTACTGTAGCTGCTGGTGACGGTATTGCTGCCGGTTCTTACCTTACAACTCCTGATTCTCACTTCTTCAGAGTGGATTACAGAATTATCCCTACTCTGACTGCTCAATATCAGGCTGGTTACTACGGTTTGAACGTGATCTACACTTTGGCAGAAGACTTATAAGATTATAAAGAATACAGATTTACTAGGACGTAGTAAATAAGTTAGTTCGATTTATGTTGATTGGTAAAAGGGGTAACATCTGATGTTACCTCTTTTTATTTTTTATATATATTTATTACATATTTTTGTATATGAATAGAAGGTTTTTCCTTCTTGCTGTCTTTCACCTATTCACCTCTTATTGTTTTGCCCAGACTCTGGACATTTCCATTACAAGAGGCACAGACCTCGATTTTACCTTTACCACAATTCGCCAGTATACCAACGGAATCATTCGGCCAAACGCAACAGAATTCAGAATAGAATCTACTGCGGAATGGGACCTGTACGTTGGAGCTCAAACTACCACCCCAGGTCAGTGGGACCTGCTGACATCCTATTCCAGTGCCGGCTCATCAAATTTGCCAGTTTCGATTCTGGAAATCAGGGCAGTGAGCCCTGGGGGAACGTCTCAACAGAATACTTTCTTTCAGCTTCGCGATGTTTCCAATCCCGTTTATCTGATAGGCTCAGGTGCCGATGATACTTTGGTGAACTCAGGTGTGGGAACCAATGCTCCCGGAGACGGCTCAAACAACCCATTTACTCACCGGTTCAGGATAGATTATAAGCTAACCCCTGGTATGGGTTATCAGCCCGGTGTCTATTCTCTTACCATCGTGTTTACTGTGGCTGAAGATTTATAAATCATTCTTTCATACACCTTTTTCTAGTTTTATATTCGGCTTAAAATCTAAGCCATGGCCATTAATGTCTCTTTATTGAAGCGAATTTGTGAGGTAGCGGGAGCTCCCGGATATGAAAAACGAATTCGCGATCTGGTAATTCAGGAAGTGAAAGCTCATGTAGATGAGCTGAGTGTTGACAATATGGGCAACGTAATTACCATCAAAAGAAGCAAGAACAATCCCGATGGCAAAAAGGCTATGGTGGCCGCTCACATGGATGAGATTGGTTTCATTGTCACCCACATCGATGACAACGGCTTTGTCAGGTTTCATACTTTGGGTGGATTCGATCCTAAGACCCTCACCGCTCAGCGTGTGATTATTCATGGCAAAAGGGATGTAATTGGGGTGATGGGCAGCAAGCCAATTCACGTGATGAGCCAGGAAGAAAGAAATAAGGTGGCCAAAACTTCCGATTACTTCATCGATCTGGGCATGTCTAAAGAAGATGTGGAGGCCGTTATTTCGGTTGGTGATCCAATTACAAGGGAACGTGAGCTGATAGAAATGGGCAATTGCGTGAACTGTAAGTCCATCGATAACCGTGTTTCTGTTTTCATTTTGATTGAAGCCCTGAAAAACCTGAAGGGCTTCCCTTATGATGTATATGGCGTATTTACCGTTCAGGAAGAAGTAGGCATAAGGGGAGCCAATGTATCCGCCCATTCCATCAATCCGGATTTTGGTTTTGGTTTGGATACCACCATTGCTTTTGATTTACCAGGTGCCCAGCCCCACGAAATGGTGACCAAACTTGGGGAGGGTGTAGCGGTGAAAATCATGGACGCATCCACCATTTGCGATTACCGCATGGTTGACTTTATGAAGAAAACGGCTGACAAAAGAAATATTCAATGGCAGCCCGAAATACTTACGGCCGGAGGCACAGACACTGCCGGAGTACAGCGAATGGGTAAGGACGGGGCAATCTCAGGTGCCATTTCAATTCCCACCCGCCATTTGCATCAGGTCATTGAAATGGCAGACAAAGATGATATTCAGGGAGCCATAGATTTACTGATTGCCTGCTTGCAGGACTTGGATCAGTACGATTGGAGCCACTGATCAGTAGCTGTCAATAAAAATGTAGATAATTTTCTAAATTTTTTATATCTCGCTTGTCAGATAAATGTAAAATATATTACATTTATTCTGTCCCAATTATAAAGGGTGTCTTTTGTGTTTAACACGGACACTCTCTAACACTTCACACAAATATATCTACCTAAATGCTTCATAGTATCAAAGGTATTGATCTATTGATGATCAGTACCCGGTTACCTTTTTGACTTTTCATAGGGTCAATGTTTGACTATACCTCATTTAGGGAGATGCCGAAAACCCATAACAGAGTAGGCCAATTTTAACTTTTATAACGATGAATAAAATGATTAGAAGGGCTTGTGCCACAGCCTTATGTGCACTGATTCTTGGTCTGCCATCAGTAAATGTGCAGGCGCAGAAAATTGAAACCACTGGTGAATTTGACAGACTATTCAGGGTTTCGGAGGAGACAAGACATACTATCAGCTTCGATATCGATACAGGAGAAGTCTGGTTAAATGAGATTGTAGTTAGGAGTTATGATTGCAACTGTCCGGGAACCAACTGTATGGACATCAGAGTAACAGCGTGAACCCATTCAAACCAGTTAAGATTATGAAGAAGCTTTGTATCACATTGATCGTTACCGCTTTTCTCATTACTTCGTGCAGTCATGAAAAGGAAAAAGTATCAGAGCAACCCGGTGTTTCAATTGAAAGGTATGGCACTGCAGATTTCATGATTAACCTGGATTCGTATACTTCTTTGTTTCAAAGAAGTATACGTTACCTTGATCAGGGGCCTGATGAGGAGTATCTCTATTTCCTTAATCAGAATAACAACAGTGTTTATCGTTATCACCTCGGTGATTCCAATTACACCCACAGAATAAAATTTGACATCGATGGTCCTTTAGGAGTTGGTACTCTTGACGGATTTGATGTACATGGCCCGGACAGCCTCTTTCTGCTGGCCAGATACAACTACATATTGAGTATGGTTACAAATCCCCTCGATAGCAACAGGCAAATACAAAAATACAGGCTGCTAGATGTCAATGCTGAAGTGGATATGACTCCATATGCTTTCACAGAAGCGCCAATGCTACTGGACAATGGCATTCTGAATATACTGGCTGTGCCATTCTTCTATCTGTCGACCAAAAGTTATTATGAGGCTGGAACGAACCTGATACGGCTTAATCTCAATGATTCAAGTATGTCCAAAGGCAATCTATACAGTGATGTATATAAGAAGCGATTTTCAAGCTTCTTCTCTAATGCCAGTTTCGCCATGAACAATCAGAGGCAGTTTGTGGTAAGCCTTCCGGCCGATCACGATTTATATCTATATGATTCCGATTTCCGATTAATCAGAAAATCGACATCGAGGTCCACAATCGTTCCGGATATAAAGGAATTCAAAGGAGATTTCAATAGTAGTGAAGAAGAGACAATGCATAGATATCAGAACCCCAGTTATAACTCAATTCTATATGATTCCTACAGGAATGTGTACTACAGGCTTGCCGGATTGCCGAATGAGAAAGCACTCAGCTCAGGAGATAAGGCTCGATATGCTTCAAGATCATTTGCCATTATTGTCTATGATGCTGACCTGAAGATTATTGGAGAACTGGAACTTCAGCCATTCTATGCCGAAGCCATGTCTTTTGTCGGTAGATCAGGGCTATACCTGGCCCAGTTTATTGGAGGCAAGAATGGAATAGAGGAGGATAGAATAAAGTATTCGTGCTTTCAATTGGTTCAGAATGAAGAGTAAGTTATTACTGTTAATCTCTTTTCTATTTACAGCATGCCAAAGTCGGTCAGGGGATAAAGCTTTGGCATGCATTCCCCCTGAATTAGCAGATGAGGGATATGAATGGATCATTCACTTGCCTTATAATGGTTGTTCTCCTTGCCTGGAGAAGACCATCAGTTTTATCAAAGAGCATAGCCATTCAACCAATCTGGGAGTTCTTCTTTATGCAGAGTTGAACAAGCTGAAAAACTCTTTCAAAACAGAGGAGTTTGCCCAGATTGAATTTGTCAAAGTAGCTCAATCTACCAGTTTGCATACTTTCGGATTCCCTGAGCTGGTTCATGTTCTGCCTGCTGGTTGTGAGCGAACAGTTCTTAACGCTTCTAATCTGGAAGAAGAGCTTCAAAAACTGGGCAGGCTTTTGGAATAATAGGATGCATGACACCAATTGATGATAAACAATATCGAAAAGATATAGCCATTCCAACCCGCCACTTGCGCCAAGTGATTGAAATGGCCGATAGAGATGATATTCAAAGAGCTATTTATCTTGGACCAGCATGATTGGAGTCATTGATGTTCTTAAGTCATGTTGAACACTTGCAATTCCAGTTATGTCTTAGTGGGCTAGCTCCCTATCGGAATGGTTTTAAAGAAATCGATCACTTTTCTTTGATTGATTGTATCACTAGTGTGTCCCGCAATACCAAAGTTGAAGTTAGAATTCATATCCTCAAAATAGACTTGAGTTAAAACTTTGCACTTGGCAGTATAGCTTGTTTAGTAAAGTCAAACCAAACAGATGGGTTTCGGAGAATCTGATTTTGGACAATAATTATGCATATATAGTTTTGTTTGAAATGAATATTTTAATATTTTTAAATCTTAATAAACTAATTATTAAACAACACACTTTTGAAAGGGCATCTTTAGAGTAGTCTCATGTAGTCAATTCATCTGTTAGTGTTGTTAGATGTTTTATTGGCAGGGGTAATTCTCGAAAACCTGACTTCAGAGTAGAGAGCTAATCAAATCTAAAATGAAAAAAGCAAGTATTATTTTATCTGTATTATTACTTACTGTCTTGATCTCAACAACATCGTATGGAGGTTGGGGTCGTGAAAAATGGTATGATGACGTCATTCTAAGGGCTTGTTCGGTGACAGGTTTTGCGGAATTGGAGGTTGGTGGGTCTGTGGGGCCAGGCTCATTCTCGTTTACTGGAGGAGCAGGTTCAGGAGGTAGTGTAACTTATGCTCATTACGCGGGAGAGGTTAAGAAATGTGAAGGCTGGTCTGGAAGTTGTTCTGGAGCTGGTACTGAGAGAATTACGAATTTTACACCTATTTCTCCATGTCATTCAAAATGAAGAATTGCCGGAAAGAACCCTCATTCGAAGAGGGTTTTTTATTATTTATCAAGTGTCCATATGTTTGCCTCGGTCTTCTATTTTTCTTTTTAGGTTGTAGTCCAAATCAAAAACCAAATTCAGCTAACAATAGGCTAGATGGTTTTAATATCCTCAGTGCTCATGATGATAAGGTGCAGTCCGATCAGAGAGTTATTTTGAATTCAAAAGATATAATTCCTGAAATAGGTGTAGCATCTGAACTATTACAGAAAAGGAAGTACATCAAACTTTTAACACCTGAGAATATTGTCATTGGTGAGGTGTCTAAAGTTGATTTTACGACTGATCTAATAATTGTAATGGACAATAGGATATCCAACAATGTATTTGTATTCAATAGAGATGGTCAATTTCAATTCCTTTTAGGAAAGAAAGGTACAGGGCCTGGTGAACACCTTGATCCGGTTGACTTTTTTATAAAAGAGAATTCAATTTTTTTAATCGATCAACGATACACGCTATATGAGTACTCTTTAGAGAATAAGTTTTTAGCAAAGTTGGAACTGCCTGTGAGTACAAATTCTTTTTTTGTTTTTGACGATTTGACAAAAATATTCACTAGTAATGAATTTGAGCCGCATGAAATTGCCTATGGATTGGTTCAAATCGATAAAGAGGACATTCAACCAAGGTTCAAAAAGAATCTATTCCCATCCTTGAATAGATATACTTCTTCTCCTATTGGATATAATACTTCAATTCACAAAAACTCATTTCTCTACTTCCGCTCTCATGGAACAAAAATTTATCAGGTTTATGAAAAAGGTCTCGTGCTAAGGTATCAAGTAGTTGACCAAGATACTTTGCCACAGGAGATTTTGAAGGAGGAACATAGATTGGTGAACGAGAAGTATGACTATACTTGGATTTATAATTGGCCAATATTAGAGACAAAGGACCTAACACAGGTAAGGTTAATGCATGGAGGGATAATTACAATTTTTTATGATAAGCAGAATGGAAGGATGAGGTCATTTTCGGGAATTGAAGATGATTTATTATTTGGAGCTATTCAGGATTTTCCTATTCACTCTTCAAATGATAAATTCTACATTCCCCTAAATGTTGAGCAATTATATTTTGCTAAAACTCAACTCAACAAAGTTGTTGATAAAGAAGTACTCCAGAGTTTGAAAGAAAATAAATCTGAATTTTTAAACTTGATTGAAGACATTGATGATTTAAGTAATCCAATTCTTCTGGAATGCGAAATATTTTAACTTTTTCAATAATAGCTATTATAAGTTTATGTGGTTGTCTTAGGAGAGATAGCGATGGTTTTCTTTATTCTAGAGTTGAATTGAGGTTAAGGGATTCCCTGGTGTCAAACACAATTAATGACTTAGAAATAAGGAAACTATCATCGAATGAGATTTTCACTTTGGAAAAAGTATTAAAAGGAAAGGGTGAGAAGCTCATCTTTTTCTTTTCTGATTTTCACTGTGTGTCGTGTATAATTCAAGAGGTGTCACTTTTAATCAAGAATAAATCTAGTCTTGAATTTGTACTACTAGCCAATTTCCGCTCAGTAAGAGAGCTAAGGATTCTTCTCAATCAAAATAATATGGAGAATGTATTGGTGGTTATTTCAAGTTTGCCTCAAGAATTAGAGAGTTTATCGGATCCAATTTACTTGAGCTTTGACAAGGAAAGTATTCTGAAAAATGTCATGATTCCAATTTTAGGTGATACTTTAAGGTCAATGAAATTCTTTAATTATGTGAGTAAGTAAATTTTTTTAATAGATTTTTTCGTCCGTGTTTTAATTATCAATCTTGTAGTCTTATTCTAATTACTGGCTCATGTCAATTTTGATTGTCGTTTTGAACTATAGAAGGCTGAGGTCGATGTTTTGCACTCACATTCGGTTTGTTCTGCTAAGAATGCCCAAAAATATACAATGATACCCTTGTGGGAATTTTGATGAAAAGTGGTGTAATACTTGTTAGGTTCCTTTACAAGCCCATCACTTCGCCAGCTTCAACCCCAAATAAGCCAAAGCCATGCCTACCATTACACTAAGCCCGATATAGAGAATGGCTTGAAGGGGTTTTTGGTCAAGCATCAGTCCATCGCTTTGCATAGCAAAGGTAGAGAAGGTGGTAAAGCCACCACAGAAGCCGGAAATGAGCAGAAGGTTGGTAGTTTCGGTGAGGTATTTCTCGTTTTCAACCCAACCCATAAAAAGGCCTATGAGAAAACAGCCCATCATGTTCACCACAAAGGTGCCGTAAGGCGTAATATGATCGATCTGCTTATGGATGGTTTCCTGAATCAGGTAGCGCAGGGCACTTCCAATTCCTCCACCTAGGGCTACTATAAGCAGGTTTCTCATCATTCGTTCACCTCTAATTTAGGAGCTTTCTTTTTGATGTACTTATAAACTTTGTCGTAGTCGCTGTTTTCCTGATTGCTGATCTTCACAAAGCCCTTGTTCTTGAAAACCAGCTTCAGTTCTTTGAATTGTGTTTTATTGGTTTCGATCACCACTTCCTGCCAGGCACCCAGTTCCTTGATTCCCTGAACTGATTTGAAAAAGCGAAAGGGATAATAAACATGAACCTGATCGTGACTGATCTTGATTACCTTATAGTTAATCAGCAACTTGTAAATGAGTATGGAGGTGCACAGGAGCAATACTCCCAGTACAATGTATTTCCAGGTGGCCGGCTCAGCCAAAACCTGGCGCATGAAGTAAAGAGAGCCCATGCCGCAAATAATGGTGCTGGCGGTGAGCGCAAAAATGGTCTGGCGTTTGGGCCGGGAAATAATCATAGCTTCGAAATAATTAAATCTTCCCTGAATTGGGAAATATGAGCCCTTATTTCCTCAAAGAACTGTCTGAATTCGAGTTCCAACTCATCGTAATATTCCACCAGATCCTGAATGGCCAGGTCCAGGTTAGATTTGAATTTGGTTCTTCTGGAAAGGCCTGTAAGTGAACGATGAATCCCCTCTTTCTTGGCATAATTGGTCAACCAATCCCCTCGAATCATGTATGGCAACATATTCTGGCCCCTTGGTGGGATAAGCTCCCAGTGGTTTTCCAGCAGCTCATACTTCTCCCGGGCAAATTCTTCTAGTGGAGACGGATGATAATCACTGAAGTTCACGGCCAGAAAATGATCGTAATACATGTCAACAATCACCCCGGAATAATGCCGGTATTTTTCACGAAGCTTGTCTTTGCTTTGGCCTACAATCGGGTGGTTATCGGTGTAGTTGTCTATTTCGCGATGAAGGATTATGCCTTTGGCCACCATTTCGGGAAAGCGATCGAGCTGACTTCCTTTCACAAAATCGCCCATGAAATTGCCTACTGCTATTTCATTGTGTTTACCGGAAAGATATAGATGTGCTAAAAAGTTAATGGCTGTCCTTTTTGTTGATTTAAGACTTTCGGAAAATGTTCCTGATCTTAAGATAGTCAACAAAGTACACCATTCTTATGGTAATTGTATCAAAGTTGGGTGCAGAGAATGTATTGCTAAAGTTATTGAAGAAATCCAGCTGAGTGTTCAGGTCATCCGTACCAATGGCTCTTTTCCAGATAATTCTGATTTCACTACCGGGTTTGAACTGCCAGTTGTATTCCATATCAATGTTGAATTGGTTGAAGTTCCTGTTGTGCAATGGATCACCAGTGTCTTCATTCGTTCCTGTATAATTCAAGGGAGTGAGTTCATCGTCTTCAGATAGGTCGTAGTATCCGGTATACAATACTTTCGACCAGTAATGTCTCAACCTAAAAGTGAGCCCCATTCGGTTGGTGAAGATGTAGCTGGAAGACAGTGTGTTGGTAAGTGTATTTACATCCCTTACACCAATTACTACGTTGGAAAGATTGTCGTTCGCATCATAAAGACGGGTTACATAACCTCTTTCGTTTTCTCTAGTGGAGACATCAACATTATGGTCCATTTCAAACCGGCTACCCACTCTCAGACGTGCAGAGACGTTGAGAAAGTTGTCTGTTTGATTCCAGTCAGGTCTTTGCCAAAATCTAATCCTGGTAGACATAAAGAAATTCTTTCTTCTGTCTGAACTCAATCTGGCGCCAAAGGAGAAATCCTCAGGCCGCTTGAAGACGTATCCATCTACTCTTGATTCAAAAAAGTCATTGCTGGTCACAGGAGTGGAGTTCAGGTCTAGCGAAAAGCTCCAGAAGTTTCTGAATGAACCATTCACGCTTGCACTCATTTGAAATTCCGCAAATTGATTTGGTTCATAGAGAGTTCTATGTTCAAATCTTAACCGGTAGCTGTAGTCGTTGAAGATACCTTTGGGCTCAAACTGGTTGTAAGACAGGTTCAGTTCATGATCTTGTCTGTTGGCTCTTCTGATAAAGCCCAAATCATTGATGTCGTAGTGCTTGGTTTCAACATCACGGTTCAAAGAAAACTGGAAATTTCCCCTACGCTTTGAGAATTCCAGATTGTATTTGAAGCCAGTCTTTAAAGATCTGTCGGATTTCTCAATGTTATATTGAGCAATTTGGCTGTAGGCATAGAAACCTCTGATTCTCCATGTCAGAGATTGGTCGTTCAGGTTAAAGTTGAAGCCGGTAACATTGGCATCGTCACCGTTTCTGGCCCGCATAACATTGTTGTTGGTGAAGGTTACGCTGGAATTGTTCTTTAAATTTTGATCTAGCACCAGAACATTGAAATTTGTCAATGGATCGGCCTCAATATCCCTGGTTTCGCCAGTTTCGGTATTTTCAACAGTTACATAGGTCCTGTCCGTAATGGCATTGAAGAAACCTATACCCAGGCCACTGTTGGTTCGGCCTGAAATCTTAGAAGCGTTGATCAATTGGGCAGCCTGAGGGCTGCTGATAATCTCTTCATTGTTTTGAAGTTCTTCTGTAATATTGCCAAAAGTTGAGCCTATTCTACGGGAATAGAACAGACCTGCTTTATTGAACAATTCAACACCTTCAGTAAAGAACTGGCGGTTTTCATCGAAGCGAACTTCAAAAGGAGAAAGGTTCAAAACCTGATTGTCCGATCTAACCCCACTAAAGTCAGGAATCAATGTGGCATCAAGAGTAAAAGCATCATTGATTCCATATTTAATGTCCATTCCGCCATTGAACCTTGGATTTACGAAGCCGGTGGCCGTAGACCTGCTCACCACAGTTGAAACATAAGGATAGAAGAATAACCGGGTAGGGGTTTCAATGTTTCGGAGGTTATTGACTTCGCCAGCCTGATTGAGGAAACCATCTATTTGCGGATCAATCGGATTCCAGTAAGAATACTCATTCAGTGAGGTGACTCTTCTGGAGAAGTTAATTCCCCATTCTTGAATATCCTTTGAGTTGAACCTCAATACAGCATAGGGGATCTTGAATTCTGCCACCCAGTAATCTTCATAATGCTTGGTTTCCGAAAGCCAGACACTATTCCATGACTCATCATTTCTGTAGAATCTTTCATCGCCACCATTGGAATACAAGTAGTCTAACTGAACACCAGCTGAGGTAACGAATAGTCCAACACCATTGAGGCCGGCTTTAAAAGGGTCTATGGCAACCCCGAAGAAGTCGGCATTACCTACGTTATCTCTGTTAGTTAAGAAATTGAAAACGGTTTCCTTTCCACCATAAATTCTGGCCGCTACATAAATGGCTTCATCATCATAAGCGAGCATTGCCTCAGTTTTTAGTGAAGCAGGCTTACCTGGGTTCGGCCTTCTTTGAGTGAAATCTGTCAGAACCTCGGCATTTTGCCAGGTCACTTCATCCAATACCCCATCAATTTTTATCTTATCAATGGATCTCTCGGCATTAAAAGATTTCTTTTGAATTTGAGCAATTGCACTTGTTGAAATAAGCAGAACTAATAAAAGAGTAATTCTTTTCATATGGGCAACAGTATTCCAATGTATGAACATGCAAGAAACTATATTGTTAGGAAGTGGTCGGGCTACATTTATCCAAAATGGTCGATTAATCATTTAAATGGTTGCCGTTTATATAAGGTGCTGTAATTCTGATAATTATGGTTCTTTTTGCAGTTGGTGACAATTCAAGTTAAACGATTGCATATTGTGTTGAATGTTGCTTTTTTATTTGGTTGATCTGCTCTCTGGTAGAAGAATGTTTGGGAGTTTTACACTGGAAAAATTCCATATTTTTACGGCCTTGTCATGACAGATCAGTACAGCAAATCTTTACGAGAATTTTACGAAGGAAAAACGGAAGATGGTCTCTGGCTCAACACTTCGTACGGAGAGCCTGAAGAAATGCCACTCTGGTATTTTTTCAGGGCTTATGAAGAAATGCCCGATTTGGAAAAAATGGCCCTCTCTGTTTGCGAAGGCCGGGTGCTCGATGTTGGCTCCGGAACGGGCTGCCATGCCCTGATACTCCAGGAATTTGGGAATGAAGTGGTGGCCATCGATACTTCCGAAGAGGCAGTGGCCATTATGAAGGATTCGGGACTTAGGGAAGCGCATACCAAAGACTATTTCAAGTTTAAGGGTGAAAAGTTCGATACACTGCTTTGCCTCATGAATGGTATTGGCTTTATAGGTAAACTCAACAGGCTGGAAGCCTTTTTGATGAAGGCAGATGAGCTGCTCAATGAAGAAGGTCAGATCATTTTTGATTCAAGCGATATTTCTTACCTCTATGAAGGCAGCAAGCCAACCGACTACTACTTTGGTGAAGTGAGCTTTCAGTATGAATTCAAGGGTCAAAAAGGAGAATGGTTCGATTGGGTCTATATAGACCATAAAACACTAACCGAGAAGGCTGACGAACTGGGATGGTACACTTACATTCTACATCAGGAGAATGACCAGTACCTGGCCAGGCTTATTCGCAAGTAGACTTTAATTATCCCTTTTCTAACCACGTACTTTTTACATTTGATATATTGTGAATTAAATCTCAAACCTATGCTTAAGAAATTATTGACCCTCGCCCTATTGATCCTCACCCTGTCATTTGCCCAGGCTCAGAAAAAACTGATTCACTGCGGCAGACTTGTTGATGTGAATTCAGGCCAGGTGATGACAGAAATGACCATTGTGGTGGAAGGAAACAAAATCACTTCGGTAAACAGAGGTTATACAAGGGCAGGAAATGGAGATGAGGTAATAGATCTGAAGTCTAAAACAGTGATGCCAGGTTTGATGGATATGCATGTTCACCTGGAAAGTGAAAGCAGCCCCCACAGCCAGATTGATGAATACATTCTAAATTCTGCAGATATAGCTTTCGATGCGCAGGTTTATGCTGAAAGAACCTTGATGGCGGGCTTTACCACGGTAAGAGATCTAGGTGGGAGCGGAGTTAACGTAGCTTTGAGAAAGGCAGTGAATGCCGGAAAAGTAAAGGGGCCAAGAATTTACACGGCAGAAAAGTCTATCGCCACAACTGGTGGCCATGCCGATCCAACCAATGGCAGTAAGTATGAGCTAATGGGCGATCCGGGTTCGCAAGACGGAGTAATCAATAGCTTTGAAGAAGCCAGGAAAGCCGTTCGTCAACGATATAAAAATGGTGCCGATGTCATCAAAATCACCGCAACAGGCGGAGTTCTTTCCGTGGCTAAAGACGGAATGGGGCCTCAGTTTCAGGAAGATGAATTGAGAGGTGTAGTCGAAACCGCCAAGGAATATGGTTTCGTTACTGCCGCTCATGCCCATGGTGATGAGGGAATGTACAGAGCAGTAAAGGCAGGCATCAACTCCATCGAGCACGGAACATTCATGAGCGAAAGAACCATGGACCTGATGAAAGAAATGGGCACTTACTATGTGCCTACTATTTCTGCAGGTAAATATGTGGTGGAAAAGGCAGCCATTCCGGGTTTCTTTCCTCCGATAGTGGTTCCAAAAGCACTCGCTGTTGGACCTCAGATTCAAACCACGTTTGGCAAGGCCTATGAGAGAGGGGTTAAAATTGCCTTTGGAACCGATGCCGGTGTCTTTCCTCATGGCGATAATGGCAAAGAGTTCATCTACATGGTTGAAGCTGGTATGAAACCCATTGAGGCCATTCAGTCAGCCACGAAATCGGCTGCAGAGTTGCTCAGAATTTATGATACAGTAGGTTCCATCGAAACCGGAAAACTGGCTGATATCATAGCCGTAGATGGGGATCCTACCCTGGATATCGCTACAATGACTGATGTAAAGTTCGTGATGAAAGGTGGGGTGATCTTTAAGAATTGATTAGTCCCAAACAAACTTCCAGCTACCATCCGCCTGTCGTCTCCAAACGGTATGAAAAATACCGTTTGCTTCTTGCGTGTTCCCTGTGGTGTCTGTAATAGTGAGTTTGTATTGACCGTAGGTATAGGCCATATCTCCTGAAGCAGCTACATCTACAAAATCTGGAGCCCAGGTTAAAGTAAGGCGGTTAGGGTTTTGTCCGGAAGCCTGAAAATACTTCTCCATCTCAGGATGCCCTTTGATGACTTTATTGTTCCTCATGATAACACCATCGTTGGCCGAATAGGCTAAAAATGCAGCAGGGATACCTTCTTTTTCCGCCATGGCAGAGAAAGCCAATTCCGTGTCAGTAATCTCTTGTTTCCATTGCTCCAAATCACCCGATTGATTGGAATGACATGAGTTGAGCAAGAGGGTGGCAATTAATAAGGAAAGGGCCTTTTTCATAATCAATAATGTTTTGCAACGCCAAGTTTGCAAAAGCTTTTCGATTATCTGGATAGACGAAATTGCTAATTTTAAGATGAGGCCTACAGAGCCTCTTCCTGCTTGAGTTGCTTTTCGTACAAATCCTTGTAAACCCCACCCTGGGCCAGAAGCGATTCATTCGTTCCCTGCTCAATAATGCGGCCTTCGTCTAACACAATGATTTTATCAGCCAGTTTGGCTGAGGAAACTCTGTGCGAAATAATGACAGTTGTTCTACCCTTCATTATTCTGGAGAGGCTGTTGAGAATTGTATTTTCAGTATTGGTGTCAACGGCTGAAAGGGCATCGTCCAGAATGAGCACCTTAGGGTTCCTCACAATAGCCCTTGCAATAGAAGCCCTTTGTTTCTGTCCGCCAGAAAGAGTGATTCCTCTTTCTCCCAACATGGTCTGAAGGCCTTTGGGGAAATCCGTAATGTTGTCGTATAAGTCGGCATCTTTAGATGCCTGCACCACTTCATCGAGGCTGATATTATCACTGCCAAAGGCAATGTTATTCTGAATAGTATCTGAGAACAGAAATACATCCTGAGGTACATAGCCCATCTGGTTTCTCATGTTCGAAATATCGAAGGCCTTAATATCCTTTCCATCAATGGTAATACCTCCAGAAGTCGTGTCGTATAGGCGGAGCATCAGGTTTGCAATCGTGCTTTTTCCTGAGCCAGTTGTGCCTATAATGGCAATAGATTCACCCGCTTTTACATCGAATGAAACACCTTCGAGTGCCCTGATTCCTGAGTCTGGATAAACAAAGCTGACATTGTTGAAACTTACGTCTCCTTTAATATCCGACTTCAGGTTTTCTGTGCTTTGGATATTGTTTTTCTCTTTTAGGAACTGGTTGATGCGCTTTTGAGAAGCCGCAGCTCTTTGGTTGATGCTGGTGATCCAGCCAAGAGCCGTTACCGGCCAGGTGAGCATGTTTACATAAATGACAAACTCAGCAATGTTGCCATATGTAATTTCACCCTGAATTACCTGGCTGCCTCCTATATATATGGTGAGCAGCACACTCATTCCAATCAAGGCCATAATCAATGGAAAGAAGAGCGAGTTGACAAAGACCAGTCGCAGAGATCTGTATTTGTACTTTTCACTTTCTGTGGCAAATCTTTCGGCAGAGTCTTTCTCCCTGACAAAGGCTTTCAATACCCTGATTCCTGAGAATGCTTCCTGAACGGACGTAGAAAGATCAGATAAGCTTTCCTGTATTTTCTCGGATCTTTTGTTGATGACGTTATTCACAAAGTAAATGCTCACAGAGAGTATGGGAAGTGGAAGTAAAGCGTAAATAGTAAGCTCTACATTCACCTTTAGCATTTCATAAATCACCATGGGGAAAAGCACTAGCAGGTTGATGCCATACATAATGCCCGGGCCGAGGTACATTCGTACCTGACTCACATCTTCAGAGATTCTGTTCATCAAATCACCGGTATTGTTCTTCCTGTAAAAGCTCAGCGGTAGGTTTTGGTATTGCTCGAAAATTTCGTTTTTCAAATCATATTCTACCTTTCTGGACATAACGATGAGCGTTTGTCTTACCAGGAACAAAAAGAAACCCCTCAGAAAAGCCATGAGAATCATAATGGCACCAAGAATGAGAACCCCAACTTCCAGTCTATCGAAAACAGACTCGCTTAAGCCCGTGCCCTCAAACAGTTTGTAAACTTTGAAACTATCGGTTACATAGTCGATGGCGTAGCGCACCACCTTGGCTGGCCAAACACCGAAATAGTTGGAAATAACAAGAAAAATAAACCCCAAAATAAGGAGGTGTTTATACTTGTAGAGGTACTTGTTGAGGTGTTTTAGTTCTTTCACGGTTATCTTAACAGCAGTACTTTGCTAAAGGTTGCCGTCAATATCAAAACCTTAGAAGATGTTAATCTTTTGGTTACTTTTGCGGCTGCGGCTCAAAGCATAGGAGCCGCGGCAAATATAAAGTAAACTATGTTATGAACGTAATGGAAGAAATTAAGACAGAGGAGAACATCCGCAGCGTCTCAATTTTTAAGGAAGTAGCGGGCATGGGCCACGAGCAGGTGGTTTTTTGTAATGACGAAGCTACCGGACTTAAAGCCATCATCGGAATTCACAATACAGTTTTAGGGCCTGCGCTGGGAGGAACAAGGTTCTGGAACTATGCTTCTGAAGAAGAGGCAGTGATCGATGTGCTGAGACTTTCCCGGGGAATGACCTACAAAGCAGCCGTTTCGGGACTTAACCTTGGAGGAGGTAAAGCTGTAATCATTGGCGACCACAAGAAATTGAAGAATGAAGCTTTCCTGAGAAGGTTCGGAAAGTTCGTGAACAACCTGAATGGTAAATACATCACCGCAGAAGACATGAACATGAAAACCAGCGATATGGAATATATCGGCATGGAAACAAAACATGTGACTGGTCTGCCGGTTGAAATGGGCGGAAGTGGAGATCCTTCTCCGGTGACCGCTTTTGGGGTATACATGGGTATGAAAGCAGCTGCCAAAAAAGCATTCGGCTCAGATTCACTGGAAGGAAGGAAAGTGTCGGTTCAGGGAGTTGGTCAGGTTGGAATGCACCTGGTAGAATATCTGGTAAAGGAAAATGCCGAGGTGTTCATTACAGACATCAATGAAGAAAGACTGGCTAAGGTGGCTAAAGAAAATGGAGCTACCGTTGTTGGTATGGACGAAATCTATGACCTAGACGTTGATATTTATGCTCCTTGTGCCATGGGTGCTACCATTAATGACGATACCATTGGCAGGTTGAAAGCTCAGGTAATTGCCGGTGCTGCCAACAACCAGCTAAAGGATGAAAACAAACATGGTCATATGTTGGTAGACAAAGGCGTGGTGTATGCACCAGACTTTGTGATCAATGCAGGAGGAATCATCAATATCTCCTCTGAACTAAAAGGAGCTTATAATAAAAGTCAGGCTTATAGCTGGACAGAGAAAATATATGATACCACACTTAATATCTTCAGGGTTTCTGAAGAATTGGGTGTTCCTACTCAGCAAGCAGCAATGAAAATTGCCGAAAAACGAATTGCTGATGTTGGAAATGTAAAACTTTCGATTTAATTAACAGAAAGCGGTTGGAAAAACCGCTTTCTGCTATTTATTTAACGTTCTTATACATCGTGAAATGCTCAACCGGAGATCTCTTAGAGTAAAAGTAATGCAGACCTTGTTCGCACTCGGTCAATGCAAAGAAGCAAACTTCAACATTGGTTTGGCGGAAATTGAGGAGGCTTTTCAGCCCGATTTGAACTCAATGGAGCCTCAAGACAAAGTGCAACTAAAGGCTGAATCAAAAAAGGCCAAGAGCCTATTCAACCATAAAGTGAACGGAGCCCGTCTCAATGATTCGGAGCCCTTTTCAAAGCAAGTGGAAGAAGTAGCGGGCCTCGCTTACAAAAACTATCTGGACAATTCGAAGAAGGATTTAGAAAGGCTCAGAAAGGATATGCTCCTTGATGCAGAGTCCCTTATAGACTATTTCCTTTGGACAATCAGCCTCATGATTACCTGGTCTGACCTCAGTAAAACTGAAGCAGACAAAAAGCAAAAGCTTTCTCCTGAGCGCCTTTTGAGTGGAGATTTCAACCTTGCACAAAATAAGGTGGTCAACTACCTCAGAAAGAGTTCAAAGCTGCAGGTTGCCCTGGTAAAGAAGAATATCTCTTGGGAAGATGAAGAAGATAACTTCAAAAACTGGTACAAGGAAGTGGTAAAGAAAGACGAAACTTTCAGTGCCTACAGAAGAAATCCGAACCCGGGCTTTGCCGATGACAAAGAGTATTCAGAAATGATTGCCGCCAAAACCAAAAACTGGGAGGTAGACAGGCTGGCCAACACAGACCAGATTATACTGAAAATGGCCATTGCAGAAATGCTGAATTTCCGCAATATACCTGTTAAGGTCACCATTAATGAGTATATTGAGCTTTCAAAAAATTACAGTACCCCAAAGAGTAAACAATTCGTAAATGGTATTCTGGATGTAATTTCCAACGAGTTGAAAGAGAACGGGATACTGAAGAAAACCGGTAGAGGACTTATAGATAATAAGTAATATGAACAGAGGGACTAGCAATTTATTGGCGTTTGTACTCGGTGCAGCAACTGGTGCCGTTTTGGGAATTCTTTATGCCCCGGATAAAGGCTCCAACACCAGAGACAAACTAAGCTATCAATTGGATAAGTATAAGAAGCAACTGGAAGACTTGTTGGAAGACTTGGTAAATGGGAAAGTAGAAATATCCTCAACAGCCAAGGAAGAGAGCAAGAAAGTAGTTTCGGATGCCAGAAGAAAGGCAGAACAATTACTTACCGATGTAGACGATCTCATCGGACAAATCAAATCAGGTGAAAAAGCATAAATTATTAATTATGAAAACTAAAATTTCTATTCTAAGCTTAGCAGCATTTTTAGTGATGCTTTCGAGCTGTGGCAATTCTGAAATGGAAAAGAGAATGGCCAATCTTGAAAGAAGAGTGAATCAGTTGGAAAATGGTGGTGTGGCCAGAGGTGCCGTAACCCCTTCAGCAACAACTGCATCTGCTCAGCCGGTTGAAGCAGACATCTCTTCAGGAGCTTCATTCCAGTGGGAGTCTACCATGTACAACTTCGGCACTATTCAGCAAGGTGAAGTAGTAAATTACACTTTCAAGTTTACCAACAACGGTACTGATGATCTTCTGATTCAGAGTACTTCTGCTTCTTGTGGATGTACAGTGCCAAATCACACCAAGGAGCCAATTCCTCCGGGAGGCATGGGCGAAATTGTTGTAAGATTTGATAGTAAAGGAAAAACAGGTCAGCAAAGCCCTGTCATTACTGTAGTGGCCAATACCAATCCTAAGCAGGTTAGACTCAGCTTGAGAGGATTTGTTCAAAGCAACGCAGTTCCACAACCATAATTTTAGATGATTTACAATATTTTACTTCAGGCGCAGACACCTCAAGGTGGGGGATGGGTGCAGCAGGTGATTTTGTTCGGAGGTATTGCCTTGGTATTCTATTTCTTTATGATTCGTCCGCAACAAAAGAAGCAGAAGGATCAGAAGAATTTTATAAGTGAGATTAAAAAAGGAGATAATGTGGTAACCATTGGAGGTTTGCACGGCAAAGTGTATGCTTTATCTGATGATACCGTAACAATCGAAGTAGATAAGAGCGTTAAGCTCACCTTCGAAAAATCTTCCATTTCATTAGAAGCCAGTAAAAGAGCCAATGAAAAGGCATAGTCTTGAGCAAGGCTGAAGATATACTGGAAAAATTTAAAAGGTCTTTCAATACACCAAGTACGAAAGACGAAAAGATAAAGGTGGTATTGGTATGCATAGTCATATCAACCACCTTTTGGTTTTTCAATGCCCTTAACAAAAATGACTACGTAACCCGCATCAATTATCCCGTTTCATTTCAATATGATGAAGAAGCTTATGTAGCCACAGAACCATTACCGACAAGAATACCTGTTGAAGTTTCAGGAGGTGGTTGGGACTTGATGACCCGCTATTTCGGGTTCAAGATGAATGCCATAGAAGTCAAACTTGAAACCCCGGATCAGAGCAACTATATATTGGCCGCCTCCCTGAGACCAGAAATAGCTCCAGAGTTAGAACCCATTACTGTTAATTACTTTTTGCAGGATAGCATCCGGTTTAAGGTAGAAAGAAAGGTGTCGTCAGAAGTTGTATTGGCCTATGATACTTCAGACATCGCAGTATCAGACAACTATGTGAGGACCTCCGAAATAAGGATTAACCCCGCCACAGTTAAACTTACAGGGCCAAGCTCAAGAATTGAGGCCATTGGCGATACACTTTGGCTAAAAGAAAGGATCAGTGGAATTTCAGAAGATTTTGAAGATGAGGTGAGCCTGCCCGACCTGCCCGAGCTGGTCTCAGCATCTCAGAACAATGTTCAGGTTAGTTTTCTGGTAGTCAGGCTTTTTCCTGTAGAGATATCTGTTCCCATTGAACTAAAAAACTTCCCAAGAGGTAATTGGGCTTTAACCCCTCCAAAGGCTCAGGTCATGTATAAGGTGCCCGAAACCAATTTTGATGTGACCGATACTACTGGCATTAGACTCTTTGTAGATTACAAGCAGCTGGCCCAAGACTCAGGTTTGGTTGTTCAGCAAGAAGTTTTGAACAAGGCTTTCAGCCAGATAACAGTTACTCCGGAAAGGGTTAAAGCCGTGAAAAATGAGTAGACCATTGCTCATAGGAATCACAGGGGGAATTGGTTCAGGTAAATCCACCATTAGCCGTTTCTTTGAGGTGTTGGGAGTTCCCGTCTATTATTCAGACGACCGTGGCAAATACCTGATGGTGCATGATGATTCGCTGATTGCCCAAATCAAATCCACCTTCGGAGACCAGAGCTATTTTGATGATGGCCGATTGAACCGGGCATACCTGGCCTCTGAGGTCTTTTCCAATGAAAAGAAGCTCACAACACTTAACGGGTTTGTGCATCCGGCAGTGGGGAGAGATTTTGAAAACTGGGTGGAAAAGAATGCCGGTGAACCATATCTTTTGAAGGAAGCAGCCCTTTTATTCGAAGCCGGAATTTACCAGCAACTGGATAAAACCATTTGCGTGATGGCCTCAAGGAGGCTCAGGATAGAAAGAGTTCTTCTTCGTGATGAGCAGAGAAGTAAGCAGGAAATAGAGGATATTATGGCTAAGCAGGTTTCTGATGGACAGAGAAAAAAACTAGCCGATTTTCTGGTGGACAATGATGGAAATGAACTGCTCATTCCCCAGGTTTTAAAAATTCATCAGCAATTATTGAACCTTGCGCGTCAAGCCGTTTAGGCTGATCTGATCCGTGTAGAATTTCATTCGTGAATGCTGATAATCTAATGGCTGTATGGTCTCAATCCGATCTTGTTTGTGGTTGTAGAAAACTTCAATCAGCTGATTTTCCAAAAGGTATAGGTTTACCTTGTATCCATAGTATCTGATGGCTATCTGGAAAGTGCCGTTTCGATAGAGGTACTGAATCTGATCAGACAGAGATAGTTCAAAGAAGTCAGCCAAGCCTTCACTCATAAGTCTTAAGATAAGTAAATCTAAAGAAGCTTAGTAGTGTAGTGTGTGATAAAACAGATTTTTTGAGGGGCAAGGTGCCTTATATGTAAAGATGTAAGCACCTTTTCCAGAATATTGGTTCAATCCCGATTTAAAGATGAAGGGATACCGAGTTAGTTTCATAATCGTGCCCATGGCATCCTTAAAGGAATCGGCTCTCCAATACTTGAAATGTTTGCATTCAAAATCGCTTCTCACTCTCCCGGCAACTTTTACAATATCTTCGCTTGTTGCAATACCCACTTTCCAAACGTACTTCTGATCCATCACCAACATATTGGAGTCAATCCAATGTTTGATATCCTGCAACAGGTTTTTATCCGAAAGATCATAGTCTAGTACATGTGACAAAGCATGGGTTGTCTTCATTAATAAAGTCAGCTTAGAATGAGTCAAATAAATTTTACAAGTAGTAGCCGCAAAGGACGGTTATCACGAAAGAACTATTTAAAGTGCAGAAAATCAAGTATATACCTTCATAATTTGCAAGAAAGAGTCTTTGTTTTATGAGAGGGTAACAAGTTGTTTGGGCGGAAATGTTTTCATTAAATACCAAAATATAGGTATTGAGACATTTATTTAGCTTCGGTAATTATGCAGGTATTGTTTTTGCTTAGAAAAATTGCATGATAAGAACGCTCAATACCACACAACTACAAAGAATTCTTAAAGGTGAAGACCTGGAGTTCCGAATTACAGAATTTGCTATTCAACACCATGCAACAGGCCTTTTCGAAGGACTTGTGATCCCCTATGACCTTAACTTTAAAGAATGCGCTTTTGGCGAACTCATTTTTAAGAACTGTAAATTTCACGGAAATATCAGCTTTCGCTCCTGTACACTGAAAAGCCTGAAGTTTGAAGAATGTCAGTTGAGAGACGTAGAGGTTGATGCTTCTGCGACCAAGGAGCTACAAATGTCAGACTCCGTACAACTTCATAAATTTCATGTGGGCGCTTCCTCGATCAATAACTTGAACATAGAGCGGAATCATGTTTTTGAAGCCATTGAAGTAGCCTGTCAAAACAGCATTGTGAGCGCACACATTTGCGACAATGGCAATTCTGAACTGAATTCCTTCAAGTCAACATTATACATCTGCCCAGAGCGGTTCGACAGCATGGTGCTCAGAAATAATACTTCGGAGATCCTGCATATCGGAACCATAGGCCAATACTCATCATTTGAGGTTGAAAATTATAACGCCAATCTGGTACTGTTCTCCAATTGCAATAGCGACAACGCCAAAGTAGTATTTGAGAACATACAGCCTATCGATCCTTTTGTGGCCTCAGTTTGCATTGTCAATTCGAACCGAATCATTGAATTAAAACATGAAGGTGTTTTCAGCAACTTCAGGCACATCAAGAAATACGATCAAAGTGTTGATCTGAGGAACTACTCAAGAGTAGCAGGCTGACGCTCAATTCTGCGGCTGTTTTTATTGAACCATGGCGTCTATGGTTTGAATGGTGCCGTCAGGATTGTATTTCAACTCTGTCACCTTCATGCTCCTCAAATGAGTTTTTCCTCCTGAAAGAGAACTGTCATGGAAGAAGAGATACCACTTGCCTTCGAACTCTACTATGGAGTGGTGGTTCGTCCATCCTAAAACCGGTTTGAGAATTACCCCCTGATAAGTGAACGGTCCATAAGGATTGTCTCCAATGGCATAGGCAATGTTATGTGTATCGCCTGTTGAATAAGAAAAATAGTACCTGTCGTTATACCGATGAACCCAGGCCGCCTCAAAGAATCTTTTGTCGTTTTCACCGGCCGTAAGAGGCTCACCGTTTTGGTTTAATAAGACAACATCTCTTGGAACTTCTGCATATGATTTCATGTCGGCAGAGAGTTTGGCCACCTTGGCGCTCAGTGCCGGTTCATTTGCATCC
>Ga0114899_1000550_pt1 | contig 26269 bp, 27 predicted proteins | sample MalvireepMed_215_FD_83497 | JGI IMG/M metagenome (GOLD analysis project Ga0114899, IMG submission 83497) | Marine viral communities from the Global Malaspina Expedition - Malaspina viral metaG DeepMed_215 | ecosystem: Environmental > Aquatic > Marine > Oceanic | place: Mediterranean Sea...
AAGCCTTTGAATGCCAGAATCCCCAGAGCTGTGGCACCGAGAAAATTACTGGCTGAACCGGTCTCGCTTACCTGGTCAAAGTCCACTGCCAGGCTATCAGCTAACCAAATGCCGACGAGGCCAAAGATCAGAATTCCACCAATTTTCAGTAGGCCGATGAACCCTGCAACCCCTTGAATCAGCCGATTACCCAACAGGTTCACAATGAACGCCGCCAGAATTAGGGAGACGCCGAGTATAGGCGTCATTTGTCCTGATGAGTCACCGCCGAATAATTGCATGGTGTAAGAACCGAACGTACGCGCTAGAAAACTCTGCGCGATGACCATCGAAAAATACATAAGTAGTGCATTAAACGCAGTGGGCAACCGGTCGCCATAAGCCTTATGCAGATACATGCCAATCCCCCCTGCTGATGGGAAGGCATTGGATATTTTGATGTATGAGTAAGCGCTGAAACCAACGATGATTGCGGCCGCAAGAAATGCCAGTGGGAATAATGCACCAGTCATCTCTGCCATTTGCCCGGTTAGCGCAAATATTCCTGCGCCGATCATCACCCCAGTCCCGAGCATCACCGTACCTGACAGAGAGAGGCTACCCTCGTCATAATGTGTCGAACGATCGTCTTTTTCCTCCATTCATGCCCCCTTAATATAATGGTCAGCCCTCTTCCTGGGCATTCGTTGCAAGGTATACAGGATGCTTAAAACTGCATTTCTCAACAGACTGCTAGTCATATCGACAGGTTCCAACGTCAATTGGCCCCTCACCAGATTAATTTCCGAGACACCTAATCGATGTTCTTTGTTGCTCATTTTCTCTTTCATCTAATGAGGCGGCATCTTGTTGCAGCAGTGCGCCTCATGTTTAGCGTTATCCCTGATATTCTCATCGGTCTGCCGTTGCCAACTCAGCCTGGTTCGGGACCACCAGCTGTCTTTTATTGCCGCACCATGCTTGTCGACAATAGCGATCATTTCATCGATATTGTGGTGAGAGGCGTCGTAGGCAATCTTCAGCGTTTGCTTGCGTTCATTCAGCCAAACACGATCGACACTGGGCAGTTCATCAATTTCGGCCACAAGTTCATTGATGCTATTTGAATTCAAGCCCGTCAAGCTCAAGGTATGCCTGGTCAGAAACCCCGGATTAACACCCGCTCTGTGCTCAGTCATGGTCTATCCTCCACGTGCTGCATCATTGGATGCACTGCCCGGTTTTCTTTACTGCTTGTGCAATTGCATGCGATCGCGTTTTTGCTGGGCTTCGTGTTTCTTCATCTGCCCCATCATCATCTGCATCATGCCCATGTTCTGGTTCATCATACCCATGCCCTGATCCATCATCTCCGTCATCTGCTCCATTTGCATCATGCCCATGCCGCCTTTGCCATCCTTTGAGCCCATGTTCATCATTTGCATACCCTGAGACAGTTGTTGCATATGCTCCTGCATCAGTTGCTGACGTTTCTTCGGGTCTTTCTCCTGTTGAATTTTGTCCATGGTTTCACGCATTTTTTGCATTTGTTCGTGCATGGCCATCATCTGATCGTGGCTCATCATGCCCATCATCATGCCGCTGCCCTTCATATCGCCATTTTGCATGCCCATACCATTCATACCGCCGGCTGCGTACGCCATGGATACAAGCAAGGGTGAGATCACTAATAATTTAACAAGCGTTTTCATGAGTATTTCCTCAGTAGGTTTGTGGTTCATCAATTTTACGTTTTGGTATCCACGCGGGTGTGGATGCCATGTATCGGCGATAGTCATCACCGAATTCTTCCAGTGCCAATTGCTCTTCTCTTTTGGCGAGACGAACATAGACAACTACCAAAACCGGAAACATAATCACGGTAAGGATCGTCGGCCACTGCAATAGAAATCCAAACATGATCAGGATAAATGCGATGTACTGCGGGTGGCGGCAACGGGCATACCAGCCGGTAGTCGCTAGCGAACGGGTCTGCTGCGCCTTGTGCAGAACACTCCACGCCGAGGCCAGTAAAAAGAAACCCAAAATGATCAGGACATTACTGGCGATATGCAGCGGATCAAAATGAGGGTTGCCTTCAAAACCGAAAAGGGTATGCAGAAGATGGCCGTTTTCGTGGGACAGAAAATCAATGCCAGGATATTTTTCCGCCAACCAACCGGAGAGAAAATAAATGGTTAATGGAAAGCCATACATCTCGGTAAATAGGGCAATAATAAACGCCGAGAAAGCGCCAAAGCTTCGCCAATCGGTTTTGGTTTGCGGCTTGGTAAAACTGAAGGCAAAGAAAATAAATATCGCCGAATTGAGTATCACCAGCGTCCAGAGGCCGTAAGCCGATTCACCGTGCATGCTTTTTCTCCTGTTATATTGTTGGATTAATGGTGATGACGGTGTTCGTTTTCCCGACGGCCTTCCTCCAGCCCCCTCTGATAGGCATCCTGCTCGGACCCACTCTCATGCTGCTCATGCCCACCGTGTCCGCCATGACCGCCGTGCATAAACAGATGCATAAAGGGGCAGGCCAGGAGAATCAGGAAGGGCAAAAACTGCCAGACGTGTTGCCGGTGCTCGACGAGCAGAAAATAGGTGACCGCGCCGATAAGTCCCAGTGCCGCCAGTCCTTTGGGTGTTAACCAGAATGATGTTTTTTGAGTCGCCATATCGCACCTCACCTGTGTAATTGAAAATCGTTGTCTGTTGCGCTGCGTTTATCGTGTATCCACAGACGCCCACGAACTAGATGCAAAGTAAATCCCTTCACCCCATGTCGAATCAAAGTTTCTTCCACGTTTTTCAGGCAAAACTCGTCAAAAATGGCGGTGACTTTATTGATGTTCATCGGGCCTCCTGCTTATTGCACCGTGATTTGTCCACGGTACATCTGCATCTGACAATGAAACGCATACTCGCCGGATGACATTGCTGGCAGCTGAATGGTTTTCAGTTTGTTCAGTGGCAAGGTGTCGCTGATTTGCAGTTCGGGGATCAATAAAGTCTCAGAACAGGGTGATTGATCTTTGCGCATAAATTTAATTTCAAATGGTGCTCCAGCTGGCACCTTAATGCGCGAAGGCGAATAGGTACCGTTTTCCACAGTTATCACCAGATCGTTTTCACCCAGCTCGGCTTCTTTCGGCTTGTGGAGCCAGAACCACCACACAATCAGTGCAATTAGCGCTAAACCCGCAATATTAATAATCATCATCGCAACGCCCTCTTCCCGACATTCTCATTAGTGCTCCTGCGCTTTAAAGAAGCGCAGCCTATTAGCATTGGTTACAACTGTCAGCGATGAAAACGCCATCGCCGCACCGGCAATCACCGGACTTAACAGCAAACCGAAAAATGGATACAACACCCCGGCTGCAAAAGGCACGCCGGCGACATTGTAAATAAAGGCGCCAAATAGATTTTGTTTGATATTTCGCAACGTAGCCTTGCTGACGGCAATGGCATCCGCCAGGCCATGTAACGAACCCCGCATCAGTGTTATGTCGGCACTCTCAATGGCCACATCCGTACCGGTGCCGATAGCAAAACCGACATTGGCGATAGCCAGGGCCGGCGCATCGTTAATACCGTCACCCGTCATGCCCACCACTTCGCCTTCCATTTGCAGCTCCTGCACTTTTTTGGATTTTTCTTCCGGCAGTACTTCAGCAAAGAATTCATTGATACCGGCTTTTTCCGCTACCGCTTTGGCTGTGGCGCGGTTGTCGCCGGTGAGCATCACCACCCGAATACCGTTATGTTGCAAACGCTTGATGGCCGCTATGGAGTCTTCCTTAATCGGATCGGCCACAGCGATAATCGCTGCAAGTTGATTATCAATAGCGAAATACATCGGTGTTTTAGCCTCGGCGGCCAACGCCTGGGCCTTTTCGACAGCCTGTTTATTTTCAATAAGAACGCCGAGCTCAATGGTGCGCTCGCGCATGAGCTTTTCATTGCCGAATAACAGTGTTTTTCCGTCCACCTCCGCCTGCACACCGTGGCCGGCAATGGCGTTAAAATTGGAGACCTTGCCCATTTCGATCCCTCTTTCCTGAGCACTTTCAACAATAGCCATGGCCAACGGATGCTCAGAGCCGGATTCAAGCGTTGCAGCCAATCGCAACACCGCCTGCTCGTCATGTTCACCTGCCACCAACACATCGGTGACCTTCGGCGCGCCCAGGGTGATGGTGCCGGTTTTATCCAGAATCATCGCCGTTATCTTCGACGCGGTTTGCAGGGCTTCACCGTTGCGAATCAGGACGCCCGCCTCTGCGGCCTTACCCACACCCACCATCACCGACATCGGCGTGGCCAGACCTAGCGCACAGGGACAGGCGATAATTAATACAGTCGTGGCCGATACTATGGCAAATGCCACCGCCGGTTCCGGTCCAAAATTAAGCCAGGTCAAGGCACTCACCACAGCAATAATCATCACCACCGGTACAAAATACGCCGAGATGACATCAGCCAAACGACCAATCGGCGGCTTGGAGTTTTGTGCGCGCTTGACCATATTGATGATTTGCGCCAGCGCCGTGTCTTTACCAACGCGGGTAGCTTTAAACAGAATTGAGCCGGATTTATTGATGGTGCCCGCCGCCACGGTATCGCCAGTGGCTTTTTCAACCGGCATCGGCTCGCCGGTGAGCATGGATTCGTCAATCGCAGTATGCCCTTCAACCACTTCACCATCGACGGGAATTTTTTCACCTGGGCGCACGCGGACCACATCGTTCAGTAGAACCTGTTCGATAGCGATATCCAGTTCTTTGTCATCGCGAATAACCCGCGCCGTTTTCGCCTGCAATCCAATCAGGCGCTTAATAGCCTCAGAGGTACGACCGCGGGCTTTCAATTCCAGGGCAAGACCGAGATCGATTAAACCAATAATCATCGCGGTCGCCTCGAAATAAACATGGCGCGCCATTTCCGGCACCAAGTGAGGAACAAACACCACCACCATCGAATACACCCACGCCGTACCTGTGCCTAAAGCAATCAAGGTATCCATATTGGCCGAGTGATTTTTAAAGGATTGCCAGGCACCGACATAAAAGTGTTTGCCGGAGAACACCATCACCCCAAGCGTCAGTAATCCAACAGCCAACCAGGCAATGCGCTCACCAGTGCTTGTTACCGTCATTTCGCCGACTACGATGCTGTAAATCATCAGCGGCACGCCCAGACTGAGGGCGATGGTCATTTCCCGCATCAGTCGTTTGTAGTAAGCCCAATCAGCTTTTTCTTTTTCCGCCAATGCATCGTCTTCATTGTCAGCAAGGCTGATTTTGGCGTTATAACCGGCGCCCTCAACGGCTTTTATCAATTGCTCGGCAGGCGCCGAACCGAACACGCTAACGGTTCGCTGAGCGAAATTCATTTCCGCGTTTTCCACACCCGGTATCGCTTTTAGGGCGGATTCGATTTTTCCCACACAGCTGGCACAACCAGCACCCTCGATCATCAGTTCCTGACTGACTGCACTGCCGCCAGGAACATGATGGTGATGATGCTGGCCAGTTTCCGTACCTTCATGACAGGATGGATTGCCAGATTCCGTGTTTGTTGAACTCATATCCATACTCCTGGTTTACTTGACAGCAACTAGCGAATGAGCGTTGCGGGAAAACCCACTCGATCCAATGCTTCGGTAAGGCTGTTTGGTTCGACCACGCCAATGACTGAAGCGATGCCCGTTACCAGGTCCATCGACACTTCGCTAACCCCTGCAACGGATTTCAACGTCTGCTCGATACTTTTCACGCAACCACCGCAGGTGGCACCCTGAACCTGTAAACGATGAAGAGGAAGAGACGTATCGCTAACACTGCGGATATTACGGGCTTCAGCAGAAACGGATGATTTGCCGGCGCAGCAACAACCACCTCGGTGTAGATTCGCACTTGGCGTTTTGTGTGTATTCATAACCTATCCTCCGCAGTGAATTCTTCGATCAGATGGCAAAGCATATGTCCCGTTGGCGCCTTATCCGGCTTCTGACTCCACTCCAACACAGCCTGTTGCATGCGATCCCGCAATTTCAGCGTTTCCCTAAGCTGTCGCTCGGTTTCATGCAGGCGCTGATCAATCAAGCGTCGCACCGTTGGGCAAGGAGACTTTTTCTTGTCCGCATGGGCGAGAATCTCCTGAATATCCTCTACCGAAAATCCCAACTGTCGGGCACTCAGCACGAACCGTAAGCGATTAACATCTTTATCACTGTATTCCCGGTAACCATTGGCCTTGCTTTTTGTGGGATTCAAAATCTTGATCCGGGTATAAAACCGCACCGTGTCTGCTGTAACCCCCAATAGCCTGGCAACCTCAATTACCTTCATACCGCCCTCCTCTCGATCCGGTCTAGGTAGTTAGGCACCATCCTAAACACCACTCGGGTTTTGGATCTTGATCTGAGTCAATCACCAGTCTTAAACCTTGGTGATACACCGAGCTTTTTCACCGAGCGTTAGTGAAGGTTATACACCTGCGTCCATGACACAGGTCAAGCCATTTTGTCTCGGGCATACCGGCTTATGTCTACAAGGATCAAGTAGTACAGCACTTAGTCCGGCCAGGCATTTCCACTGGCAATTCCCTTCACCCCGATATTGACAATTTCGACCGAAACTGCCTCGTTGACCATGCTAAGGCCGTGATCCTGACGCCCGGATGACGTTAGAATTACATTTAGGTAATGCTTATGTAATCTTCCCGGATAGAATGAAAACCGCGTCGAAGGAAGTCCGGTAGTGGCTTCCTTACTTCGCTTCATTTTCAACCCTCAAAGTTCCTTGCCTCCACAACAGGTAAATGGCAGGAAGTACCAGCAAGGTCAAAACGACTGTGCTCAACATTCCCCCAACCATAGGCGCCGCAATCCGACTCATAACTTCCGAGCCGGTACCCGTGCCGTACATAATAGGTAACAGCCCCACGATAATCGCCGCTGCAGTCATCATCACGGGTCTTACCCTTAGGCCGGCACCGTGCAACACCGCGTGGCGCAATGTTTCCTTTCGCGGTTCAACACCTTTCTGCTCACACTCTTCCAGCATATGGCGATAAGCCTGATTGAGGTACACCAGCATGATGACCCCGATTTCTACTGCCACACCTGCCAGCGCGATAAACCCTACGCCGACCGCGACGGAGAAGTTGTAGCCGAGTAGGTACATCAACCAGATTGAGCCCACCATGGCTAACGGCAGAGTTCCCATGATGATCGCGACCTCGGCAAAGTTGCGAAAATTGAAATAGAGCAGCACGATGATAATGGCCAGCGTCAGCGGCACCACATAGGTGAGTTTTTCTTTGGCTCTTAGCATGTATTCGTACTGCCCCGACCAGTTCAGGGAGTAGCCTGCTGGTAGCTCAACCTGATCGGCCACCACGGCCATGGCCACTTTTACGTAACTGCCAATATCCACGCCTTCGATATCAACAAAGGTCCAGCCGTTGAGGCGGGCATTCTCGCTCTTGATGGCCGGTGGGCCGTCTTCCACATAAACACGAGCGACATCCCCCAATGCAATGCGCTGGCCACTGGTTGTTACAATAGGCAGCAAGGCCAGTTGTTCCGGCGAGTTACGATAGTCCTGTGGATAACGCAGATTGACGGGATAACGCTCCAACCCTTCGATTGTCTGCGCTACGTTCATGCCGCCGATAGCAGTGGCCACCACCTGCTGCACGTCAGCGATATTGAGACCATAACGCGCTGCCTTTTCCCGCTGAATATCCACCTTGATATAACGGCCACCCGCTACTCGCTCGGAATACACTGAGGCGGTGCCAGATACATCTTTGAGCACCTCTTCCAAACGCTTGCCGATTTTTTCGATTTCCCTCAGATCAGGGCCAGCCACCTTAATGCCTACCGGGGTTTTAATACCCGTGGCCAGCATATCGATACGGGTTTTGATGGGCATCACCCATGCATTGGTCAGTCCAGGAAATTTCACCAAAGCATCCAGTTCTTTTTTCAGCGATTCGGTGGTCATGCCCTCGCGCCACTCCTCTCTCGGCTTCAACTGAATAAACGTTTCGATCATGGTCAGCGGTGCCGGGTCGGTCGCCGTTTCTGCCCTACCGATTTTGCCGAAAACACTCTTCACCTCTGGCACCGTGGCAAGCAACTTGTCGGTCTGTTGCAGGATCTCCCGCGCCTTGCCAATGGATAATCCCGGATAAGTCGTTGGCATATACATCAGGTCGCCTTCATCCAGAGGCGGAATAAATTCGCTACCGATTTTTGTCACAGGCAAAAAGCCGACGACAGTGATGAGCCCGGCGATGACCAAGGTGGTTTTGGGGTAATTCAAAACGGCTTTTAGTGCGGGCATATAAACGGCGATGAGTGCGCGATTAAGCGGGTTTTTATGCTCTGCCAGTACCTTGCCGCGAATAAAATAGCCCATCAGCACCGGCACCAGGGTGACCGCCAGCGCAGCGGAAGCCGCCATGGCATAGGTTTTGGTAAACGCTAGAGGAGAAAACATTCGTCCTTCCTGGGCTTCCAGGGTAAACACCGGTACAAAACTCACGGTGATGATCAGCAGGCTGAAAAACAGTGCGGGGCCGACTTCTACGGCAGATTCCGTGACCACCTGCCAGCGGTTATCAACAGTCAGCGGCGTCTTTTCCATGTGTTTGTGCATGTTTTCGATCATGACGATAGCGCCATCGATCATGGCGCCAATGGCAATGGCAATCCCGCCCAGGGACATGATATTGGCGTTGAGTCCTTGCGCATGCATGACGATAAAGGCGACCAGAATACCCACTGGTAAACTGACAATGGCCACCAGACTAGAGCGCACATGGAACAGAAACACCATGCAGACCAGTGCCACCACAATGAATTCCTCCAGCAACTTATGCCACAGGTTGTCCACGGCGCGTTCAATCAGGCCAGAGCGGTCGTAAACCGTCACGACTTCCACGCCATCCGGCAATCCGGCTTTAAGCGTCTCCAACTTGGCTTTGACGCCATCAATGGTTTTCTGGGCATTCTCGCCGAAGCGCATCACCACGATGCCGCCCACCACTTCGCCCTCGCCATTGAGTTCAGCAATGCCACGGCGCATTTGCGGACCCAGTTCGATATCTGCCACATCCTTTAACAATAGCGGTGTGCCGTTCATATCCAGGCCCAGGGGAATGGTTCTCAAATCATCAATACCCTGGATATAGCCACTGGCACGCACCATGTATTCCGCTTCACTCATCTCCACGACAGAGGCGCCGACTTCCTGGTTGCCGCGCTGAATCGCCCTCTGGATATGGGAGAGCGGCATGTTAAATGCGCGCAGTTTGTCTGGATTCACCTTGACCTGGTACTGCTTGACCATACCGCCAAGCGCGGAGACTTCAGACACCCCAGGCACAGTTTGCAGTTCGTATTTCAGGAACCAGTCCTGCAGGCTGCGCAACTGGCTGAGATCGTGCTGGCCGGTACGATCCACCAAGGCGTAGAGATAGACCCAGCCCACACCGGTGGCATCGGGCCCCAGCTGTGGTCTGGCACTGGGCGGCAAAGTCGGCGCCACCTGCGAGAGGTATTCCAGCACCCGCGAGCGTGCCCAGTAAGCATCAGTGTCTTCATCAAAGATGACATAGACATAGGAGTCGCCGAAAAACGAGTAGCCGCGCACGGTGACCGCACCCGGCACCGATAGCATGGCGGTAGTCAGCGGATAGGTGACCTGATCTTCCACCACCTGGGGTGCCTGACCCGGATAATTGGTTTTGATAATCACCTGCACGTCCGAAAGATCAGGAATGGCATCCACCGGCGTGTTTTTTAAAGACCAGCTGCCAACACCAACCAGAATCAGGGTGGCGAGTAGTACAAAAAAGCGGTTGTGGACGGACCAGCGAATAATAGCTTCAATCATTGCTCCCCTCCTGCTGTTCTGGGTGTTCCGAGTGCTCCGATCGATCCATGTCCGAGCCAATATCATTCATGTCCTGATGTTGGCTGTGATCCATCCGCCGGAAATCCGAGGTTTTGCTGGATTCGGAATCAATCAGGAACTGTGCGGAGGAAACAATGCGCTCCCCGGCTTTCAGGCCCGACAGTATCTCTACCTGGCTCTCACCGATTCTGCCTACCTTGACGGCAATGGATTTAAAGCGTCCCTCACCTTTTGCCAGCACGACTCTGGACTGACTACCCGTGCGAATCAGCGCTTCACGGGGAATCAGCAAAGCTTCCTCTGAAGGCTTGGTCGCTATCGCTATTTGGGCAAACATACCCGGCTTTAAATAGCTGTCAGGGTTGTCAAAATGTACCCGCACCTGCGCGGTACGGGTTTTGGCATTCAGTGAGGGATAGATATAGTCGACTCGGCCCGACCACTCGCGGCCAGGCAAATAATCGAGCCGCATGCGCACAACATCACCAACGCGCACATTGGCCGCTTGCCGCTCAAAGACTTCGCCGATTACCCAGATATGTTCCAGCTGCCCGATGGCCAGCATTTCCATACCGGGTTTCACAAACATGCCTTCACGGACCATAAGATTGTCCAATACGCCGGATTGCGGGGCTTTGATGGTGATGGTCTGACTGACCTTTGCGGATTTTTTCAGTCGGTGGATCTCCGATTCCGGCACCTGCAAGGCCGATAAACGCTCCATGGCCGCAGTGATTAGTGTGGGGTTATTGCGCTTTAACGCCAGCAACAGTTCTTCCTGGGCATTGACCAGGGTTGGCGAATATAAGGCATAGAGCGGCTCACCCTGTATGACCGGGTCACCAGCAGCTTTGACATGGAGTTTTTCGATCCAGCCCTCTACCCGCGGATGAATGTGAACAAGGCGACCTTCATCGTATTGCACATAGCCCACCGTACTAATGGTGAGATCCAAGCGCCCCCGCGTGACAGGGGATGTACGTACCCCCAGGTTGTTGACGACATCTGGCGAAATGGTGACTGTGCCAATCTCCTGATCGTCGGCCGCTTCTTCATACACTGGTATCAGATCCATCCCCATAGGGGATTTACCTGGATTATCGCGCTTATAATTGGGGTCCATCGGCGCGACCCAGTAGAGTGGTTTTTTCTCGGCAGCAGCGTCATCATCGCCCATGATCCCTTTCATACGCCATAGGGCCGAATAGTGAGCAAGGGTCGCTGTCGCAATCAACAAGGCAACGGTAATGAAAAAAGATTTATTCAATTGAATCTTCATGGGGTTAATCCTTCCGCGTGGTTACTGCTGGTGGCGGGAAACGGTCCTGAACTATTTTTGGACAAGAGGTAATTCAACTCGGCAATCATCTTCAGCCGGTCAATCCTGATCGTTAAAAAGTCGATCTTGGCATTTAACTCAGCAATGCGGGCGCGCACCGCTTCGGCAAAGTCACCGCCGCCGTTGTTGTACGCGGCCCGGGCGGCTTCGGCCTGCTCTGACATTTGCGGCAATAACTGCTCGGCGTAGAGCGCGCGACGATCATTCAGACGCTGTAGCTGGACCAAGGCCGTATCTAGGTCCGCCATCAGCTTCCGCGCCATCAGTAACTTGTCGGTTTTCAGGGCCTCGGCCCGAGAAGTGGCCGCACTGACGTCTTTATCCTGTCGCTTGCCGGTGAAAAGCGGCAGGTCAAAGGTCACACCGACAGAGAACAAATCAGCACGGTCGCGACCCATGGGATCATCGTCCCTATAGCCGTATTGGGCGGAAAGACCCCACTCAGGTTTATATTTCTGGCGCGCTAATTCGACCCCGGTCTCCATTGCATCAATACGCTGATCAAGTGCCAGCAAGAGTGGGTGCCGATTGACCTGTTCATAGAGCCAACGATCACCATCCGGCTGACCTCCCACCGACGTCGGCTCATCACCGTACTGACTGGGCACAAGCTGCGCTAACGGCAGACGGGCGCGACCGCCGACCCACTCGGATAAACGCTGTTGGACTGACTCCGACTGTTGCCGCAGCACCGTCAAACGATCGTCCAACCGAGTAAGCTCCAATTGGGCCCGGATAATATCCTGCTGGCGGGCACGTCCCAGTGCCGACGAATAGCTCGCTTTGGTTGCATCTACCAAATGTTCAAACAGCGAGCGATCCCGCTCAATCAATCGAATGCTCTCCTGGGCCCTGAATGCTTCCAGCCACAGCTGCGAGACAGTAGCCGCTACCCTGGCCTGGCGATTCTGCCTGAGCAATGGCTCCTGTTCCGCCAACTCCTGTTTCTGACGGCTGGACAGCACCAGACTATCGCCGCGAGGAAACATCTGACTAACACCTACAGTAAGCTGCGTCATAGGCTCCTGGTTGATATCGAAGCTATCGGTAGGAAAGTTAGCCGCCATCAGGCTGACCTTGGGGTCTGGCAGCGTCGATGCTGAAATTGATTCGCTGGTCAAAGCGTCTTCGCGATGCCGGCTACCGTTCAGCCAGGGATCCGTGGCAATGGCATGGGCGATGGCCTCATCCAGACTCAACGTATTAGCCGGGCTCTGCGCAAATACAGGAAGCCCTACCAGCAAAAACAATAAAAATACCCATTGAATGTTCATCGTCATATGTCCTATTGCTGATCGCGACTATTCACAGATGCAAACACGTCAGCCGAACCGTCTTTTTTAAGCAGCCATACCTTGTAAGGCGTAAACCTGTCACCCATCTCCATACCCGGGCTGCCTGCCGGCATGCCAGGCACACTAAGGCCGATGGCGTCATCGGGAGGGTTTTCCAGAAACTGCTGAACAAATCGCGCAGGGATATGGCCTTCGAACACATAACCGTTACTCGTCACTGCTGTATGGCAGGACTGGAACTCAGGTGCTATGCCATAGTCATTTTTAATGCGATTCAAGTCCGACGGGTGGTGGGTTTTTGTGTCAAAACCAACATCTTCCATATGGTGAACCCATTGCTGGCAGCATTGACAGGTGCGGCTTTTATAAACATCCAACGTGGCAATCGTTGCGCTTTTAGTTGCGTGATTTTCGCTTTCGGAACAAGCGGTGAGAAATAACAGGAATACGATCAGCGCCGGAAAGCGCGGAAAGGTATGTAACGGCTTCATGATGACTCCCAATCAAGAGTTGCAGTGAACGCGCTCGTAGCGATGGCGTACTCTAAACAGACGTTATGGGAGTTTTGATCTCCCGCTTATCGAGTCGTCAGACGCCTGAATTTCAGGCGTACCAACCCTACGTCAGCGAGAAATGGGGGGGCGAAACAGCGAGGAAGCTTCCTGCGAGAGGAAGGAAACCGAATACTCTGTATTGAGAGTTTGAGAAAACTGAACGGAAAACGGTGACAGTGTACTCACCACCGCAACGCTTGCAGAGATGCAATCCAGCTGAGAGCAGTGATCCTGGCTGCAACAATCAGCGGCATCAGCCGTAAGGGCATTATTGATCTGGATATTGTTTGCCTTGGTATGGCTTCCATGATCCATTGCCCCCGTCATTACTGGAACATCAGGTTCGTGGCTCATCTTGTGGCAGGGCAATTTCGCAACAGCGAACGACTGGCTGGTAAAAGCCAGTAACGCGAAGATCGCCATGTAAAATCTGAATCTGCTACGCCACATAATCTGCAAATGGTTATATTAACCTTAGGAAAGATACCTTATTCTCTCGAAAGTTCAAACATAGCGCCCTTGATGATTGACATAGATCAATCAACAGATTGTTCCATTAAGCGCCAGAACTGCAAATATTGACTTGAGGCCCACCCCGTCAGGATTGAGTGGCTGAGCTAAGTTTTTTTGTCCAACGGCGCTATACTTAAATCTGAGCTGGAGTAACCCGCAGGTGGAGTCTGCCGATGAATACTGTCAACCGCATTGCCAATATCCTCAGAGCCAGTGCTGCTTTGCTCGTAACCGCTGTGGGCATTCTATTCAGCGCCGATGACGACGAAAGCGAAGACCGTCCCTTAGGAGATGGCTCAGACCGATTTGGGGAGCACAATTTTCGTACTGGACGCATGGACTCTGGAGCTGATCCAGATGGCTGGTATGAGGAGGACTTGTAACAGCTCCCTATTTCTTCTTCATCCCTTTTGAGACGGCCATTTTACCCAAACTGCCGCCCTGCCTTCCTGCATCATCAGCAGGTCTTGCGAGCGGGGAAGTAGCTGCAGTGATAGAGCGCCCTATATTCACCCCCGCCCACGCCATCATCCCACTCCACAGCAACGGCAATCCCAGATAGAGGCTGGTGGTAATCATATTCAGCAGCATGCGCTTGGCGTCGTGTTCGCCGGGGTTGGCGAAGATCTGCAGGAAAACGTTGACGTCCGGGTACATGGACAGAATCAGGTTCTGATCCACCCACATGGCCAGGTACCAGAGCACTGTCCAGAACTTGATGGTGAAGATCGCCATGCCACCGACCACCATCATGGCAATCGAGTAGCGGGACATAACCACCACCAGCGGTAACAGGGCATAGATGCCCAGCAGCATAATGGCCTGCACCATGGGCAATGACTGCAGCACGGCGGTCATAGTGACGGAAAACAGGGCCGATGCGGTGACCACACCACCGGTCGCCAGGCCACCTTTGACAATATTTCCTGCTGTATTGAACAAACCCGAGCCGGAGGCATTATTGGCGATCAATTCATTGCTTGACCAAGAGGGTGGCGCATTGGTGAGAACGGTTCTGGCAACGGCGTCGTTTTGCTGCTCGCTGGCCAGAGCCGGTGCGATAGCGACCACCAGCCCGGAAAAGCCGGCCGAGGTGGCATCCGCCTCATTGATCAGTTTCTCCCGCAAGCCGACGGCCCCATCCTCCCACCACTGTTTGCAGTAAGGTTTACCCCAGGCTGGCGGAGTGGTCGGATCGTACTCCGTATCCCTGGCCACGTTGTAAGCCCAGCCGGTAATTTGGTTGGCCGGGCGCAGGGTATCGTAATAACCCACTGTATCCCGATAGACGTGTGAGCCCATCCAGTCGGGGTCATCGGCGCCGTAAATGGAGAGAATGCCACTGATGGCCGCTGTGTTTGGTCGTTCAGCCTGGTATTTGGAGCGGGCCGGTATATAGCACTGGCTGAAGAAATCGCTCACCTCCTGCCTGAGTCGCGGATCGGCAATGGTGGCCAGGTGTGCTTGTTGCTCGAAGGTGCGCATATCCGCCACGGTTGGCAGGCCTTCGACAATGGCGTGATTCAGGCCGGAGCTGAGGGCGATCACGCCGTACCACCAGACGGGAACATTGACTGTTGCGGCAGAACCCGTGAAGCCGGTCGTGCCATAGGTGCTCTGTGGGGCCGCTACGGTCGCGGTTGTTGGCGTTGGATTCAGCAAGGTCGGCTGAGGCGAATAGGAGAAGGTACCGGCATTTAGTGGCGTGAGGGCAGCGGTGTGCCCGGCCAGCACAACCACCAACAGCGCAATGAACAGCTCGATCTCCATGCGCCGCAGTGAGAGGCCACTGGCATGACCCACCTCACCGCCCTGCGCCGGTTCGCGCCAGTTGTCGATCAGGATGCCCAGAAACGGGAGATAGACGATACCGGTACTGACCAGCACATCCCACAGAATGCCGTAGAAGGTCCAGCCGAAGAGGGAAGTAAAGAGCTCCAGATAGCTATCGACACTCATTGCCCTGCTCCAATGATCAAACTCTAACCATCAAGCCAATGGCATTGACCAATACACCCTGCCCTAACACCAATTCGAGTAAAACCAACCAGGTGACGGCGCGCCAACGTAATCCTGTTAGTCGGGTTGCTTTGGCCCGGCTCAGGATCTCCGCATCAGCCAGCCACACAACCAAATGATTCCAACCAAAGGAAATGACAGCGATCACTGTCCAGCGCATTGCTGTCAGTGTCGTCCGCCAGGTGTCGATGCTTTGTTGGACGGATTGCACGGAATCCGTTTGTAATCGATGCATCAGGAGATACCCCACCAGCACTGTCAGCAACACAGCCATGGTGGTGAATAGCAGAAAGTTTTTTCGCCTTGATCGGATGTTATTGAACACGCCCACCTCGCAACGGATTGGGATCGAGGGTCGGCACTTCCGGCACGGTAAGGGAACTCTGCCTTTTGGCAGCCGCTCGCTCCAGTAATGTGGCAACGGTGTCGGAGACCACTTCCTTGCGTACACGGGTTTCAAACAGCAGGTTTTCGATTTCTTTATCGAGCTCGGCGATGGAGTTGTCCGCATGTTCGCGGGCGACTTCAGTGGCATAGACTTCGGGCACCTGTCGCCCCGATAGCAGCAGACGTCGGGCGTACAGTGCCTTCTCAACCGTGCGCGCGGTGCTGATCTCGGAGACCAGGCGGCCCATGATCAGGCTCTGCTCTGAGGCCGGCATCTCGCGGATCGCTTCGATCACCTGGCGGGTGATGGCCACGCCGGGTGCGGTGATCTGCTCCAGGTTAGTCAGAGTGAGTGGTGTCGCGCCACTGACCAGGTTCTGGATCTCGGTGGTGACGGTAGCGGACTCCTGATAGAGCTTCGGCAGCAGGCCCGTACCGGGAATGCTGTCCTTGCGGCAGGTATCGCAGGTAGTGACGATATTCTCGCCCACCACATCCACGGTCCAGTCCCGGGCTTCGCCGGGCGACCCCCAGATTTTCGACAGACGGGTGGCCGATGCGGCCGGTACCGGACTGGTGTCGGTCACGGCGCGATTCATATTGATGTTGTATCCGGCCTCGACGATATCGCCGGTGAACTCCAGCACTGGCTGGCCGGCTCCTCCGGCCTGCCCACCGATCCAGGGCACACCGTTATCGCCGTTAGAGGATTCCACCGTGCCTTTGGCGGTGACGGCATCATTGCCGCCAATACCCATTTGCACCTTCCAGTCGTTACCCTTGGATAGGGTGATCAGATCGGCGTAGGGGTTCTTGCCCTGGGCAATCTCCGCCTCCATCTGCTCGCAGGACTTGGTCGCCAGCTGCATGGTTTCTTCGGCCTTGATCAGGGCATTCTGGAAGAGATCGTACAGGCCGGGGTTGGCTCGTTGCAGAATGAGCGCCGGTAACGACGCTATGGCGCTGGTGGCCGCAGCCGTCATGGCGTTCATCATGTTGTCAACACCGGAACCGATGTCGTTCAAGGTATTGGTGACCGCCGCCACCGGATCGAACTTGCCGCAGCTGTAGCCGAGTCCCAGTTGCGCAGAGCCGCCCAACGTCGTGGAGACCACAGCAGGATTGGCCGGTACCGAGACCGGTTCGGCGCCACCGATCTCGTAATACCACAGCCCATCTTCCGTGGGCGCCTGAGCGGCATAGCTGCCGGGGCCAATGGCGACCGCCAAAGCGATCACCAGACAGTGAATAGGGTTGTATTTGATCATGGCGGGTAATTGATCCAGTTGATGTCGAACAGAAAAAACTGACCTTCTTTTTCACAGCACTGATAAGGCCTCCACAGGTTCCAGGCGTAATCACCCTCCTCGTCCACGCGGCCACCACCCCAACCATTGGCGCTGGCGAGATCGTTGGTGCCAAAAACAGCGCAGCTTGATTCTGCTTTGGGGAACAACATCTGCCACTCACCGGTGGCGGGATCGTCTTCAACCAATGGACCCGGCGACCAAATCCGCTGGTCGGAGCTGGAAGACGCTTCGATCTGATCGTAAATGTGCGGCTGACCGTTCCGGGTCACGATATCTCCGGCTCGCTGAGCATTGATTGCTGCGGCCTTGGGCTCCTCTGCCTGTGTGGTCCAGCCTGTTCTGGGGTAGACACCACCCCAGGTTTGGAATGGCCAATTACCGATTTCCCGCATGCCGGGTATCAGACTCGCTGGATAGAACATCTCCGGGATTTCCATACGCCAGGAGAGCGCATCCAAACTCGACATGAAATAGGGATAAAAGGAGGTGGTTTCCGATTCACACAAATAGCCGGTACCCGCGAGGACTCCCGACAGCGAACCTAAAGGGTGGCCGATGACATCGGTCTCCCGAAAGATCAGATTGCGGTGATCCTTGTTGCCCTGCCCACCTTCCGTTCGATTCCCGGCGCTCTCGATGGGCACGGCCAACAAGCTGCCGAGCAGTCCTGTCGCGGCGGAACGTTGGGCAGCCCCAAGAATACTGCGGATCTCTGTCCAGGGATTGCTACCGAGTTCGTTGTAGCTGCTCACCACCGCATCCGGCTGGTAATGACCAACTTTGATTGAGGTCTCGACATCGCATTCGTAAATGGAACAGCGCAGCCAAAAGCACATCCCCACTGGCATCCAGCGCATACAGCTGAGTGCGGCACTCGTGGTTTGGGAAACGATTTCCGTGGTAGAGATGGTTCCAGCATGGCTCATGAGGGGCGCCCACATCAGCAGGATGAATCCACAGCGGCGGATAGCGCGCATCATGGTTGAGCCTCCCCGGCCTGCCACTGCCGATACCGTTGGGTTGCCGCTCGAACATCGGTGATACCGTAAACCACCGCATTGCCATCGAAGACAATAGCCGGGTAGCGATCAATGCCGTACTGCATCGCCTGCACCAAACCGTTAGCGGCGTTTTCCAGTTCATGGCTGAGTTTATTATCCATACCCTGAAATCGACGAATGGCAGCCTGTTTTGCGGCTTCGGGATTCGCTGGCAAGTCTTTGGAGAGTTCTTTCTGAAGTCGGTCAATACGGTCTATGTAGTACACCGTTATACCGTCCACATTATTCACAACAGGGTTCATTGAATCGGTAAATACCTCGATCGAACTTGATACTGCGTCAGCCAAAACCGGCTCACAGAGCATCCCTGTTAGACCGATCGAAAGAATGAGATGAGCTCTTGCACTATTCACTGGCGGCCATCCAGATCCACATACCTTTGACGAAGCATTCATGCTGAAGGATTGACTGTGGTGGATAAACGGAAAATCGAGACACGAAGGGTTGATGTTTCTGGCCGACCGGAAGCGACATTCCTATAATGGCGGGACACTCATAACGGAAGAAATACAGGAATGGATTTCAGCCCCATCATCCAACAGGTCTACGGCGCGCTGTGGTACCTCATACCTCTCGCTATTCTGGCAGGTGTTCTCAAATCCCCCTGGTTCAAAGGCATTACCGGTGAGTTTCTGGTGAACACGGCCGCACGACTGTTTCTCCCCAAGGACGAATACCACCTGATCAAGGATGTGACATTACAAACCGATGATGGCACCACACAGATCGACCACATCATTGTGTCGCGCTACTGCGTGTTCGTAATTGAAACCAAAAATATGAAGGGCTGGATATTCGGCTCGGCCAACCAGAAAACCTGGACGCAGAAGATCTATAAGCACACCAACAAGTTTCAAAATCCACTGCACCAGAACTATAAGCACGTCAAAGTGCTGGAAGCTTTGCTGGATATTCCCGCTTCCGCGATTCACTCGCTGGTGGTGTTTGTCGGTGATTCGACGTTCAAGACGGAGATACCGGCCAATGTGGTTTATGCCGGTGGGTATATACGGTATATCAAGGCGCGGCGGGAAGTGATGCTCAGTCAGGCCGACGTGGAGACCGTGACGGCACACATCGAACAGCTGAGATTACAGCGGGGGTTTACCACCAACCGACAGCACGTCAATCATCTGCGCCAGAAGAAGACTCCCTCACCGCCAGCCGCCCCCGCAGTCATGCCTCCAGTCACAGCGTCAACGACGCCCCAAAGTCGAAAACAGTGCCCAAAGTGTGGCGCTACGATGGTACTAAGAACGGCCAGAAAGGGACAAAACGCGGGCAATCAATTTTGGGGATGCGCAACCTATCCGGCCTGCCGTGGAGTCGTGAAACACCCCTGATATCAGTAAAACTGCTACGCACGAGACTGTTCGATACGCTTGGCGATCTCGTAAACCGCCTCCAGCTCCGAGCAGTTCTTCTCACGCATAATCGCTGCACGTTCAGCCTTCTCATGCTTTTCGGTCATGGCCAGGGCGAGCGATAAGGCTGGCGGCACGTTGCGGAACAGCGCTTCGACCTTGTCGGCCAGGACGACTCCTTCCACGTATTTTCCCGGCTCCTTGCGGGCAGACAACAGCAGGTTGCGCTGCTCGTCATTGAGATCCTTGAAGCGGGCGATCTGCTCCACCTCCTCTTTCGGCATGACCAGGCACAGCCACCACTCCATCATATTGAGCATTTTGCGGCTGGCGTCCGGAAAGTCTTCCAAATTCTGGGTGGCGATCCAGAACCAGGCACCGAGCTTGCGCCACATCTTGGTGATCTTGACCACGTAGCGCGCCAGCAAAGGATTGGTGGTAATGATATGGCCTTCGTCAGTCACCACCAGCGTGGGCCGATCATCGTGTTGATGGCGTTCCACCAGGTCGTTGATATGGCTCATCATGGACAGGTAGGCAACGGTGAGCTGATCCTCGTAGCCCTCTCTGGCCAACATGCCCATTTCGAGGATGGTGACATCAGCCTCCGGCCAGGACTGGCCCGGACGGTTGAAGAAGTGGCCCGCCAGGCCCGAACAGAACAGCGCCATACCATCCCCCATTTCCAGGGCTCGATTACGCCGGTGTTCGGGCAATTCCCTGTTGGTGGCGATGGTCTGGAAGGCGTTGACCACATCCTGGGTAATCACTTGGGTACGACGGGTCTCTTTCACCGTTTTTGCGGCAAGGAAGATGGCATTGCGGATCAGCAGTCGGTCGGCCCGGGTCAATCGCGCGTCTTCGCGCTCATCGCCGCCGGTGATCATAATCCGTGCAGCAATCTCCATTTCGCCGAGAATATCGCGCCCGCCCCCTTCCTCCTCGATCTCATCATCTTCGTCTAACGTCTCCTCCATTGTGGATACATCGACATCGAGTGGATTAAACGCGTGACGCCGATCCAGCAGTCGAAGCGCATCGGCAAAGGGCGGCAGGCTGACATCGACATTGGGGTTCAGGGTGATCTGGTTCACTGACAGACCGTGGTGCGCAAAATGCTGCCCCAGCAACGAAAACGAAGCCCCGGCCTCGATAATAAAAAACCGTGGCCGATGCCGTGCCATCATCTGCTGCAGCAGATACACCAACAGTGCCGACTTGCCAGCGCCCGTCGGCCCGAGGATCAGCATGTGGGCGTTCTTCTTACGGTCATCCCGGTGCAACGGGTCGAAAACCAGCGGTTCGGCACCCCGGTTGTAAAACACCAGGCCAGGATGACCGGTGCCACGGGAACGGCCGTAGAACGGCAGTAAATTGGCAATGTGGCGAGAGAAGATCAGCCGCGAGCGACGGCGGGATTTGTCCAGGTCGGCGTCGTAGGCCATGGGCAGGTTACGGATGTAACTGTCGAGCGACAGCAGGTCAGCTTCCTGGGCAATGGGCTGCAGACCATTGGGCAAAAGCAGCGCGTGGAGACGATTCAAATTGTTCCGTAGCGCCTTTTGATTATCTCCGCGCACATAGAAGGCCATGCTCACGGGATACAGCTTGTTGCCCTGCGCCATTTCCCGCTCCACTTGTTCCGCATCTTCCCGGGTGATGGATGCCTCTGCGGAATCACCCACCGCTGCGCGCTTGATCTGGGCAATGTGATTGCGGGTAGTGTCTTGCGGTTTGAGCGTGAGTGTTATCGCCATGATGGTGTGCTCAGGCAGGCGATCGAACAGGGAATACACCTGATCCCCCGCCTGACGCTCCGCCGTGAAGTGCCCGATGTCCGGGGCCCGCCGCAAGCTTTGTACGGTCACGACGGTATGCGGCAGTTTATCGAAAATCCAGCTCGAGGTTGCCTCGTCGGAGTGTGGCATCGACAGGGTCAGCTGCTCGGCAAAGTCATAGCCGAAGGGTAAGTGGTCATCACCCGGGTAGGGTGCCAACTGCATCAGTGCTTCCGGATTACCTTCTGCCAGCGGTGGATTGGGGTTGAACCAGCTCAGCAACCACTGATAAAACGCCTGACCATTGGCCCGTTGGGCGTTGATTCCGGCAGAGGCCAGTGAAGCGATCCATTTGGTGGCCACATCATTGAGCGCCTCCTCTACTTCAACAGCGGGTGGCGCTTTACCGTTGTTTTTCAAACGGCGGTAGAGCACGACGCGGATCCGCCGTTGCTGCCCCTGCCAACGCGAACCGGTGACGGTGGTATCGTCAAACAACCCACCCGGTCGGGAAATCGCTTGCAGGTGCTTCGACATCACCGACTGGTAATGTTGAGAGTAATCCGAAGCACGAACCGCCGGCGACGGATAACGGGCCAACGACTCATTGAATTGGGTTAGCCTGGGCTCGTCCTGCACATAGATCTGCAATACCCAAGGCGCATCGTCGCGCTCGGGAATGGCCTCGTTGATTGCCGTTTGAATGGCGTCACGCAGCTGCGTCATAAAGGCTGGCGTCCTTGCCTCACAACCGACCGGCTGCACCTCGAACAGCGCGCCGAGGCTGACCCCATCCTCTAACAGAAAAGCTCTACTCTCGGGAATGTATTCCATCCAGGGCAGCAAATCGGTAAACGACGGCGGGCGGGTATAGTGTTGTTTGACCGCGGCAGTGGTTAAGGGCGAACCCTCGGGAAGGTTAGGTTTATGTTTTGGCATCAAGCGTTCCTACTGATCCAACGTCGAGTGATTGGCCGTTGCGGACGATTCACCAGGCACTTCCCCCGGCACTTCTCCCGGCAAGGCGTACTCCACCTTTTCATAAAAGGGAAAGGTGGTGACATAACCTGGTACCGGGGTGCGCTCACTGCCCGACAGGTGGGGAAAGATATACATCACCAGCGTAGGATTCGGCAGACGAGGAAATACCGTGTCGATTTCATTAGCAGCCTCTCGCACAAAGCCCTGATAGTGGTCGATACCAGATTGCGGTAACTGCTGACCACCGATGACTCGCCGGTGGTCTGGCTTCTGAACATCCACCATGTGCTGATCGTAAATGGACTTCATGGTCGGGCCGTCCTGCGGTAGTACTGTCTCTTTAGTGCTGGCACAGCCGACCATCAGGGCGCTAGTCCAGACCAGAACCAGTGATAATCGTCGCTTGTTGGAAAAGATGGGTTTCATGATGAAGTTTCCTGCCGTTGGAATGGAAATCGATGGGGAGTTCATGATCAACGTGGATTGCCAGCTCGACACCGGCGGGCACGAAGACCGCATCGAAGCTCTGTGCCTGACGCTCCCGCAACCACTGGGCGACTTCGTCGCTACCGCCGCTCAGGGTTTTGCCCAGTACGTATTTACCGGTCTCACCGGAGACCACACTGGTGGCCGAGCCTGAATCATTGATCAGCGTTGTGGTTTCGGCCTGTGCTGCCGCTTCACCGGCGGCTTCGAGGGCCATCACACCAATGCGTTGTGTCAGGAATGCGGGAGCGTTGGTCTTGCGTTCGCCCGTGATACAGGGGATGCCCCGCGCATCGGAGATCCAGCCCAGCGGTCTATCGCTGCTTCCACTGGAACCACCCCGTTGGTTGCCGCCACTGGACTTTTCATCAGAGGAAATGGTCTGAATGGTGCCGTCCTCGAACACGAAGGTCACCGATTCCAATTTCCCGGTCACACAGGAGAGCGTCCAGTCGCCAACAGCCGTTCCACTCCAGATCATGCCCTCAATACCGGGTATGCGCAGTCCATTGGCGGCCAGGTTTTCTTTACCGGTAATCACCTTGAACGGCATGGGGTCGCGCACCTGCCCCTGAATCGGCACCCTGCCCACCAAGGCGGTCATGCCAGTGGAGCCAATCAGAGTGGCATTGCGCGGCACGGTGTAGACCGGCAGAGCGGTATTGAGGGCTTCGGATCCTTTCGCTACCAGCGATTTCACTTCCGGACCGGCGCTATCTAACGCATTGCGGCTGCCGCGAGTGAAGCGGTTAAGCAACGTCTCTTTATCAGCATCAGGCGATGGCGCAAGCTCCAGGGGGTTGACCCACACCAGTGATTCCGCTTCCGACGCCGATGTTCTGACACCATCCAGGCCGAGCCCGACCGGAATATCAGAACCCGTGGAAGTCCGCTGTGTCGATGACGTCCCAAAGCGGTTGGCCAGGGAATCCACCCTCGCCGTCAACGCGGCGATGGCCGCCGTGGTTTCGCTTGGCGCGGCATCCATACGTTTTGCCTCCAAAGCTGTCTGCACTCTCGACAGCACGTTGTTTTCGATCTGCTTTCGGTCTTCGATCAAATCGCGGTTTTCCTGTTTGAGTGCGGTGTTATCACGGCGCAGGGCATTGAGCTCCGAGGTCATGGCGCTGACGTTGGCCGTCAGTGTCTTGATGGTATCCGCCGGTGTATCGGCATCCGGTTTCGGTGCCTGTGGCACGGCTTCCAACAGCTGGGGTTGCTCGTCGCTCGGGGAACAGGACTTCACCGCGACGAGCACCGCCATCAGCACAACGGAACCGGCAAGAAGTGGTAACAAACGATTACTGGTGACCATCGACATGGGGTAGATTCCTATCCTCTCTCAAAACGCCACATCAAAAGGCCGCATCAAAGCGCCGATCCGACACCAGATAGACGGCTGTGGTATCGGCCTCACTGCCAGCGGGTAATAGGCGATTGTGCTGAAAGGTTGCCGCCAGCCATGACCCGCGCAGTTCGCGTGGATCCAGCACGACGGGGCTTTGGGTACGATTGATCAGCTTGACGGCAGTGACGTACCGCAAACCCGCCTTCCAGGCAGCAACCGGCACGGCTTCGATCTTGCCGCCCAATACCAGATCGACCGGTTCGGGGTTCACGGGTATGGCTACCACGCCCGGCTGCCGGGGGATCAGCCGTGTTGGCGCATAGAGTTGTTGCGCGGCATAACGGGTTAAAGCGGTATAACCCAAAGGCTGTGATTGCTTGCCCGAAGTTGACTGATCGGCACCGGCATCTTGCGGTGACTTTTGTTGTAAGTTCTGCCGTGACTTTTGTGGGGATTGGAGCAGTACCTGCACATCCGGCAATAATCCACTGTCTGCGCCGCCTGGCACCGCTGAAATATCGAGGACGTAGATCGGGCCGTCGGTTTCCGAGCGCACCATGACACGGGTGGGCTCAAAGGCTTGCCTAGCCAACAGGTATAGGGTGCCGTTGATGCTTTGGCTTCGCAGCAACGAGGTCAGTGACTGCGGCAAGCCGATGCTCACCGAATCCGGAAAATGCACCAGGCGCTCTTCACCAACGACCAATGGAATTGCGATGGACGCTTTGTTCCAGACAACGCGTTCCGGAGTGCTCAATGCCGCGTCATCGACTTGTGCAAAGGACAGCAACGGGAAACAGAGACCGAGCAAAGCAATCAAACTCAATGACGCACAGAAATCACGAGGATTCATTGGGGGGATTCCTTATTGGTAATGGCGCCAGTCACGCTGGGTTCAGCCAGCTCGGCATCGGTTAATCGACGCGGGCCGTCACTGGCATAGCCATCAAGTGCCAGCCCCCAGGGATTGGCTTCCGGATCGATGGCCTGGCGCACTACGCGAATCGGGTAGCGAATCGTGGTTTGCTTGACGGTCATGCCTTTTACGGATTCCAGCAGATCCAGATCCAGCCAGACAATCCAGACATCGGGCGACAACACATCGACGCGGCGCTCCTCGTAGCCGTGCCCCGGGACCTCATGGACACCGCGCACCCGGTAGGCCAACTCGCCGCGGCGAGCTTTGAGTTCCATGTCAGCGATCAGGTCATTGCGGTAGCGCGGTGTCAGGTAGGGCGAGATCCGGAAAATTGCACTGCCGTAATCCGTTGCGCCGTTTTCGGGCCAGCGATTGAGCTGCTGAAAAATGTAGAACGCAAAGGCATAGACGTTCGCTGGAGGCACTTCCTCGGCTGCCAAAACAGCGCCCGAGCGCAGATCGGGTGGCACATAAACCCGCAACTGTTTGGGTGCCTGACTCCAGCCGAACCAGAGCGCCAGAATAATGAACCCTTGTAAACCGATGACGACCCACAGGGAGCGCAGATGGGAACGCACGTTATCGATTTCGAGACGGTAGCGGCGCATAGTGAGTTCTCCCAATATCCCAGGACCCGCTGCGCAGTACCCAAGGCGTGCGATACGGTCCCATCGTCTGCAGACGGATACGCAGCCATTGCTGGTAGTACCCTTCAGGTCGGCCGCGTTTGATACGCTGAAACAGCGTCGCCAGAATGACCACAGTGGCCACCACACCGACACCGGCGATACCAAAACCCATGGTGATGGCACCCAGCAACCAGGCCAGTAACAGACTGAGGGGCAGCCATATCACAATGGCCAACCCCACAATCATGCCCAGCTCTGAAGAAGAGCAACCTTTAAAGATGGCGGGCTCGGCATTGAGCCGATCCGCCAGAATTTCATGGTCGTTGGACATTCGCGTCTCCTACGGCAAGTTGATATTGACGTCGG
>Ga0114899_1000551_pt1 | contig 26267 bp, 22 predicted proteins | sample MalvireepMed_215_FD_83497 | JGI IMG/M metagenome (GOLD analysis project Ga0114899, IMG submission 83497) | Marine viral communities from the Global Malaspina Expedition - Malaspina viral metaG DeepMed_215 | ecosystem: Environmental > Aquatic > Marine > Oceanic | place: Mediterranean Sea...
ACTAGCACCTCTGTAGTTACATCATTTAATACATAACCATTATCATCGATAATGCCGTCTTGCCCGTGGCTGGTGTAAGGATCGAGGGCAATATCAGTCATTACACCAAGCTCAGGAAACTTGGATTTAATTGCCGCAACTACTTGTTGAACCAAGCCATTTGGATTGGAAGCTTCCTCGGCTAATAAAGTTTTCTTGGATTCATCTACCACAGGAAACAATGCAATAGCAGGAATACCTAGTGCGTTTACTTCTTCCAATTCAATTAACAAATTATCGAGTGATTTTCTTTCAACACCAGGCATTGAGCTGATGGCTTCAACTTTATTTTCGCCTTCCAAAACAAATACCGGATAAATTAAATCATCAGCCGATATTTTATTTTCAGCCATTAAACGACGTGAAAAATCGTTCGCCCGCATTCGTCTAGGACGCTTAAAAGGGTAACTACCTTGAGTTGAATAATTGGCCATTTTATTGTTCCTTTAATTTCTATTTTTCGGTAAGCTTACTGATTCAACCAGTCTCTAGATTGCAAATAATAATCAATTAGTTTTTCTTCTTCACTACCTTTGTCCGCTTGCCAGTTATATACCCAACCGACATCAGCTGGTAATGACATTAGTATAGACTCTGTTCTTCCGCCAGTTTGCAAACCAAATAAAGTGCCTCGGTCATATACCAAATTAAACTCTACGTAACGACCACGACGCATTTTTTGAAAAGCTTTTTCTTTTTCTGTAAATTCGAAATCTTTTCTTTTTTCAACTATCGGACGATAGGCTTTTATAAAACTGTCGCCGACACTGCGAGTAAATTCAAAAGATTTTTCAAAGCCCGGCTCATTCAAATCATCAAAGAAAAGTCCACCTACACCGCGAGGTTCATTTCTGTGTTTAATATAAAAATAATCATCACACCACTTTTTATATTTCTCATAAGCGCCTTCACCCAAAGCTTCACACGCTTCTTTTGATACTTGGTGCCAATGAATGCAATCTTGATCGAATCCATAATAAGGCGTTAAATCGAAACCACCACCGAACCACCACACCGGCTCGCAGCCTTCTTTTTCTGCTACAAAGAATCTTACGTTCATATGTGAAGTTGGCGCGTAAGGATTTTTAGGGTGCATCACTAATGAAACACCCATCGCCTGAAAACTTCTACCCGCCAGTTCCGGTCTTACCGCTGTCGCCGAAGCAGGCAGCTTGTCGCCAGATACATGAGAAAAGTTAACCCCACCTTTTTCAAAAACAGAACCGTCACAGATCACTCGAGTCCGTCCGCCACCGCCTTCTGTTCTTTGCCATTCATCGGTAACAAAATCAGCGCTATCATCAAGCGAAGAAAGCCCTTCACAAATAGTGTCTTGTAGCTTTAAAAAATATTGCTTTACTGCATTGATATCCGTCATTTATTCCTATCTCCAGTTTTCTTTTTAATAAGAGAAAACCTAATGGCGTAATGTTTTACCACTTTCCAAATCAATGATCTGCGATGCTTTTTGCTCGCCACATAAACCATTAACAATTAAATCGACTCTCTTGCCCATCTTATTGCGCACTTCGCTGCTGGTTTTCATTTCGGCTTTGCCATTTAAATTACAACTGGTCGACACTAGCGCCTGGTCAGTATATTCACAAATAGCTCTCGCCACTGGATGACGAGTAATTCTTACCGCCAGTTTCTGATGTTCACCGCAAAGTAAGCTAGGTACACCTGATCTTTTTGCTAATAACCAGGTTGTCGCTCTAGTTTGTTTTTGCTGGATTTGTTTGAGCTGAGCTTGAGAAAGCGGCTTAATAAAAGGATAAGCTTGTTCGATTTGACTGACCAGAATGATCAAGCCTTTGGCTTCTGGTCGTTTCTTAATTTTAAGAATTTTTTCTAACGCTGGCAGATTAGTTGGATCACAACCGAGCCCAAAAACAGACTCGGTTGGATAAGCAATAATACCGCCTCGATTGATGATTTTCTCAATTCGATCTAGTTGCCAGCGGCTTAACATATTTGAAAACTAAGTTCAGACTGAGCTTATCGAGCTTTTAATGACTCTTGTAAAGCAGCGTCTTTAGCAATGACAGCTTCTGCATTGGCTTGACGATCATCAGCAACACGTTGAGCAACCGCTTTATCAGCTACACCTAACATTTGAGCAGCTAAATAACCGGCATTTTTAGCGCCAGCTTTACCAATGGCAACCGTTGCTACAGGTACGCCAGCAGGCATCATAACAGTTGAAAGTAAAGCATCTTGACCTTTTAAAGGTCCACCGTCCATTGGTACACCAATCACTGGCTTGGTTGTTAATCCCGCAACAGCACCAGCTAAATGAGCTGCAAGACCAGCCGCACAAATGAACACTTCACAGCCGCGAGTTTCAGCATCTTTCACAAAATCGTGAGTTGCCGCTGGCGTTCTGTGTGCCGAAGTAACTTTTACTTCAGTTCGAATGCCTAGTCCTTCTAGTACATTCAAAGTGTTTTCCATTACTGGCCAATCTGAGTCAGATCCCATTAAAATCGCGACAAATGCATTACTCATTGTTTTACCTTTAAAGTTTAGTTATTTGATCAATAGATCGTAAAATAGCCGCATATTCTACCAAAAGCGAATTTAAAAGGGAAAAAGTTCTCACAATGAAAGACCAACAATTTACTCATTCGGAGCAACAAACCTTAGAAGCCATCATGCTAGCCAGGCGAGATGTAAGGGGTAACAAGTTTTCTGATGAACCGGTAGCCAAAGAAAAACTAGATAAAATCCTGCAAGCCGCTAGTTGGGCACCGTCTGTTGGATTCTCCCAACCTTGGGAGTTTGTAATGGTTGAAAACACAAGCGTTCGAGAGGATATTGTCGCCAGTTTTGAAAAAGTTAATTCAAACGCTCAAAAGCAATTCTCTCAAGAAAAACAAGACCTATACACCAAGCTCAAACTAGAAGGTATTCAAGAAGCCCCGGTTAATATAGCTGTTTTTTATCGCCCTTCAAAATCACCTGTGCTCGGACAATCATCAATGTTGGAAACAGGAAAGTATAGCGTGGTATGTGCAATCCAAAATATGTGGCTAATGGCTAGGGCGATGAATATCGGCTTAGGCTGGGTCAGTATTTTAGAGCCAAAAGCAGTCAGCCATATACTGAATGCGCCTGAAGATGCTGAGTTTGTGGCTTATTTGTGTTTGGGTTATGTCAAAGAGTTTCTTGAGCAACCAGAATTAGAAACTTTAAAATGGGAGAAGCGTAAAGCTATTGAATCCTGTGTTTATAGAAACAGTTACTAAATTATGGCGCCGAACTTGTGTGGTTTTATCATCTGAAGTAAATTGGCTTATCTTTTATTAACTGATGGTTCATTATGAAAATCTTAAGCTCTACTATTATCCTACTATCACTCGGTTTTTCTAGCCTAACTATGGCAGGCTCATTAACGCCTATAGAATCTCAATTAGTCGCAACGATAGACAAGGAACAGCCTCAATCATTGGCTTTGCTCAAAAAAATAGTCAATATTAATAGTGGTTCAATGAACTTCGCCGGAGTCAAAAAAGTCGGTGATGTATTGAATGAAGAGTTCGAGACCTTGGGTTTTAAGACCGAGTGGATAGACGGAGCCCCATTTAATCGTGCAGGGCATTTAATAGCCAGCTTTAATAGCAGCCAAAATGACGCGCCGAAAATTCTTATGATCGGCCATTTAGACACCGTCTTTTCAAAAGATAGCGCTATTCAGCAATATATCCAAGTCGATGAAAACTTTGTTAAGGGACCCGGACTTATCGATATGAAAGGCGTCGATGTCATTATTATTTATGCCCTGCGCGCACTTAAAGCCGCCGGACAGTTAGATAATTTTAATATCAAAGTCGTTTTGACAGGCGATGAAGAAAAACGAGGCGCTCCGATGGAGGTTGCAACTAAATCGTTGATTGACGCGGCTAAATGGGCAGATATAGCACTTGGATATGAAAGTGGTGACGCTGACTTTAAAACAGCCGTGGTTGCTCGTCGTGGATATACCGGATGGCGTTTAAAAGTCACAGGAAAGCCCGCCCATTCATCGCAAATTTTCAGAGAAGATATTGGTTACGGCGCAATTTATGAAACCGCTCGTATCCTCAATGATTTCAGAACCACGTTATCTCATGAAAAAAACCTTACTTTTAACCCCGGTTTAATTCTTGGTGGCACTGAAGCCAGCTTAAATTCAGGTAGCTCTAACGGTGACGCATTTGGTAAACAAAATGTGATCGCAAAAACCACTTTGGTCAGCGGTGACTTAAGAACATTGTCACCACAGCAATTAATCAAAGCGCAAAAAGCGATGCAGAAAATTGTCAGCCAACACCTCAGTCAAACCGACGCCACCATCACCTTTGAGCCCGGTTATCCCCCACTAGAGCCATCAAAAGGCAACTATGAATTACTCGCCATTTTTGACCAAGCCAGCCAAGATTTAGGATTTGGTGAAGTTAAAGCCGTTGACCCAAGACGCGCTGGTGCAGCGGACATTTCATTTACCGCTGGTCATGTAAATATGGCAATGGATGGACTAGGTTTAATGGGACACTCGGCGCATACCGATAATGAAACTGCTGACATTCGAACTTTAAGTAAACAAACTAAACGCACTGCTTTATTGATGATGAGGTTATTGGATAAATAGCTTTGTAGGGCAGGTTACGCTTCGCTAATCTGCCCTATTTTTTCAGCCTAATAACTCAATCCAACCAACAAAAATCCAATCACACTCAAGCCACCGGCAGTTAATGCATAAGGTAACTGAGTCTTAACGTGTTCCAAATGATCACAGCCGGCAGCAAGTGATGAAACAATAGTGGTATCAGAAATGGGTGAACAATGATCACCAAAAATACTACCGCCCAAAATTCCAGCCAGGACAATCTCAGTTGGAATGCCGCTGGCAATTGAAATTGGCACACCGATCGGAATTAAAATACTGAAAGTACCCCATGAAGTTCCGGTGGTAAATGACATGATCGCACCGGCGATAAAAATAAGTGCTGGCACGGTAAATAATGGTAAGTTTTCAGTCACCATTTGAGCAACAAATTGACCCGTACCTAGCGCTTTCATTGCGCTACCCAATGCGAGTGCTAACAATACTGTTGTGACTAAAGGTAATAATTCTGACATTCCTTCAAAGCCCCATTTAATCATACTTACTGCTGTTTGTTTTTGTCTGGCTTGTACTTTTTTCGACAAGCGGATCATTACAAATGCGACTAAGCAAGCAGAAGCTACGGCCCACAAAACCGAGGTAGAACCGCTACCTTTTAATATTTCTCCGTTTCCTGTGTACCACATAAAAAAGATAATAGAACCGATCATCGTTAGCATTGGCACGACCATTAAACTCATACTCGTGGGTTCGTGAGCGTCTTGTTTGTTTGCCTGAACCTTAATTTGTTTTTCTTCAGACTGTTTCATTGGGCCGAAAACCCGCCCACTCCAAACGGTATAAAAAACCAAAAATAAAGTTAACCAAGAGTAAAGGTTATATGGCACTGACATGGCTAAAGTTTCAACTGGGCTTTCTAGTTCGTATGCACTGATCAAACCTAAAATAGTTGCGCCCCATGCATTAAACAAAATGATCACACAAATGGGCGCGCAAGTTGAATCGATAATGTAAGCGAGTCTAGCCCGGCTCATTTTTACTTTGTCGAACAGATCTCTTGAAACAAAACCAGCAGTTAAAATACTTAAATTAGTTTCGATAAAGATAAGAACGCCTAATAGAGTTGGCACTACACCAACTTTACGTTGGCTGGAAGCAAAACCGATTTGAGTGACCCACTGAACAAATGCGGCGACCCCTCCTGACTTTCTGATTAATGCGAGTAGTGCACCTATCATTAAGCTAAACATTAGGACTTGAGTATTGCTGGTACTTTGAAAAACACCGACGATCCGATCAAATGTAGTGAGAAAAGCGATTGCGGGATTGAACTCAACCAATAAAAATTCAGCTACAAATAACGCCGATAACAAAGAAATGATAACGTCTTTTTTCCAGACTGCGATCACAATCGCGACCGATGGCGGTAATAAAGTTAACCAATCCAAAATAGTGCCCCTTTAACCTTGTTATTAATTGTTCAGTCATTTTGACTAAATTTTTAGTCATTAAACCACTAATCAGTAATTAAGATCCAATCAAATTCAATAAAATCAATGTAATTCAAATGGTTATGAAATTTTAATAAACTGGCGCGAAAACTGCTTTATATAGTGTGAATAAGAAAAAGTATCATAGCGACTGGAGAAAAATATGCTTGAATTAATTATTGGAATTATTATCGGCGCAACCTTTGCGGAGTTTTGGCGTCAGGTTTATCGTTTTTTGAAACGAAAGGCATCACATTGGATGGATGATAATAAATCATCTGATGATCGCCATATTTCATAACTACCAGCTGAATTCGGTTGGCTAATCCTTCGACTGCGCTCAGGGTACAGCCATAAAAAAGGGCGCATACGATGCGCCCTCATAAAATAATCACTAGTGTTTGCTAGTTGGTCATTTCATCCCAAAAACTTTTAACACCTTCCCACCAATTGCTCGACTTAGGCGAGTGTTGTTTTTTACTACCGGCTAAATACTGATCAAAGTCTTGCAACATTTTCTTTTGTTCTTTATTTAATTTAACTGGCGTTTCAACTATTACTCGGCATAATAAATCACCACGCATACCGCCTCTCATTGGCGTAATTCCTTTGCCGCGCAACGTGAACATACGACCCGTTTGAGTTTCATCAGGAATTTTTAATTTTACTTTACCTTCTAAAGTTGGCACTTCTAATTCGCCACCCAAACATGCGGTAACAAAGCTAATTGGCATTTCACAATAAAGATTTTCTTCTTCACGTTGGAAAATGGCATGATCTTTAACGTGCATTTGAACGTATAAATCACCGGGTACTGAGCCTGGACCGCCAGCTTCTCCCTCTCCAGTTAAACGAATTCTATCACCGGTATCAACACCTGCAGGGACTTTAACTGAAAGCGTTTTTTCTTTACGCACACGACCTTGTCCACTACAAGACGTACAAGGATCTTTGATCACCGTACCTTGACCATGACAGGCAGGACAAGTTTGTTGTACAGAGAAAAATCCTTGCTGCATTCTAACCTGGCCTACCCCTTTACAAGTTCCACAGCTAGTTGAAGACGATCCTTTCTTAGCGCCACTGCCATCACAAGGATCACAAGAAACATAAGTGGGGATCTTTAATGTTTTCTTGATACCTTTAACTGCTTCTTCTAATGAAAGTTCTAAATTGTATTGCAGATCTGCACCACGTCTTTGACGCTGACGTCCACCGCCTCCGCCACGACGACCGCCGCCTCCGCCGCCAAATATGTCACCAAACACATCGCCGAAAATATCGCTGAAGTTTTCACCGCCACCACCATGGAATCCACCTTGGCTTGGGTCAACGCCAGCATGACCATACTGATCATAAGCCTGACGTTTTTGTGGGTCATTTAAGATTTCGTAGGCCAACTTGGCTTCCTTAAACTTTTCTTCCGCTTCTTTATTGTCAGGGTTACGGTCTGGATGATACTTCATGGCAAGACGCTTATAAGCCTTTTTAAGGTCACGACCTTCAACACTTTTATCGACGCCTAATACTTCGTAATAGTCTCTTTGGGACATATTTTTTCTCTTTCTATTCTCAGCCAGTAGCTAAGTTAAATTACTAATTAACTATGTCTAAACTCGTGCCTTTCGACAAAGTTTAGATACAGCAACGCAGGGTTTCCCCTGCGTTGCCAAAATCAATTCAATCATCGGGGCATTTAGATACCCCGTTTCGAATTATTTTTTGTCGTCTTTTACTTCTTCAAACTCTGCATCAACAACATCATCGTTTGCATTTGAAGCTTGCTCTTCGCCAGCCGCGCCTTCAGGTGCACCTTCTGGTCCGCCTTGTGGTGCTTCAGCTTGAGCTGCTGCATACATACGTTCAGCCATTTTCTGAGAAGCTTTTGATAGCTCTTCAGTTTTAGCTGTAATTGCATCTTTGTCGTCGCCTTTAATGGCTTCTTCAAGTGCAGTGATCGCCGCTTCAATCGCTTCTTTTTCACCGTCTTCAAAAACAACTTTTTCATCTTCCATTGTTTTCTTTGTTGCGTGAATTAGGCCATCAGCTTGGTTACGAGTTTCAACCATTTCTTGGAACTTTTTATCTTCTTCAGCGTGAGCTTCGGCATCACGGATCATTTGCTCTACTTCATCATCAGATAAACCAGAAGAAGCTTTAATCACGATAGATTGCTCTTTACCAGTCGCTTTATCTTTTGCTGATACATTTAAAATACCGTTAGCATCAATATCAAAGCTCACTTCAATCTGCGGCATACCACGTTGTGCAGGCGGAATGTCTTGTAAATCAAATTTACCTAATGACTTATTTTGACCAGCCATTTTTCGCTCACCCTGACAAACATGAACAGTAACAGCTGATTGATTGTCTTCTGCTGTTGAGAAAGTCTGACTGGCTTTTGTAGGGATTGTTGTGTTCTTATCGATAAGGTTAGTCATAACCCCACCCATAGTTTCAATACCTAATGATAATGGTGTTACGTCTAATAGTAATACGTCAGTAACATCACCAGCTAATACAGCACCTTGGATTGACGCGCCCATTGCAACGGCTTCATCAGGGTTAACGTCTTTACGTGGCTCTTTACCGAAGAAAGCAGTAACAGCTTCTTGAACCTTAGGCATACGAGTCTGACCACCAACCAAGATAACATCGTCGATATCAGAAATATTTAGACCAGCATCTTTAATCGCAACTTTTAATGGCTCTAAAGTACGCTCTACTAAATCTTCAACTAAAGACTCTAATTTAGCGCGATTTAATTTAACGTTTAAGTGCTTAGGACCGGTTGCATCAGCAGTGATGTAAGGCAAGTTAACGTCTGTTTGTTGACTTGAAGAAAGCTCAACTTTCGCTTTTTCGCCAGCTTCTTTTAAACGCTGAAGCGCCAATGGGTCATTGTGCAAGTCGATGCCACTTTCTTTTTTGAATTCGTCAGCCAAAAACTCAATAACGCGCATATCGAAATCTTCACCACCTAAGAATGTATCACCGTTTGTCGCCAACACTTCAAATGTGTGCTCACCTTCAACTTCAGCAATTTCAATGATAGAAATATCAAACGTTCCACCACCTAAATCGTAAACTGCGATAGTACTGTCGCCTTTACCTTTATCCAAACCATAAGCAAGCGCTGCAGCTGTAGGCTCATTGATAATACGCTTAACATCTAAACCAGCAATTCGGCCTGCATCTTTAGTGGCTTGTCGCTGTGAGTCATTGAAATAAGCAGGAACAGTAATAACCGCTTCAGTGACTGTTTCACCTAAGAAGTCTTCAGCAGTCTTTTTCATTTTCTTTAATACTTCAGCGCTCACCTGTGGTGGAGCGATCTTTTCGCCTTTAGCTTCAACCCAAGCATCACCATTGTCTGCAGCTGAAATAGTGTAAGGAACCATCTTAATATCTTTTTGAACGACATCATCTTTAAACATACGACCAATTAATCGCTTGATAGCGAATAATGTATTCTTAGGGTTAGTAACTGCTTGACGTTTTGCAGATTGACCAACTAACACTTCACCTTCTTCAGTGTATGCAACAATAGATGGCGTTGTACGTGCGCCTTCAGCATTCTCAATTACTCGAGAATCTTTTCCATCAAGAACAGCAACACAAGAGTTAGTTGTTCCTAAATCAATACCAATTATTTTACCCATTTTGTTTCTCCACTTATCTTTTCGCAATGTGCGTTTTGGCGCTTTTTGTTTTAAGCGTTAGCCAAAACAAACAACATAATATAATTAAATCTTTCGATGCCCTTTATTTGGGGGCGCTTTTCTTAAAAACAAGCTTCAAGAAAAGCTTTTGGTGTATAAATTAAGCTTTTTGGTCAATTTCTGGCGTTTTGCCTTTAGCAACAACAACTCTCGCAGGACGAATAAGACGACCATTGAGCGAATAGCCCATCTGAACTACGTGCATGACACTATTTGGTTCGTGCTCTTCACTTTCCTGCATCACTAATGCTTCATGCAAAGCTGGGTCAAATGCATCACCCATGGGTGAAATTTGCTGGATCGAGAACTTGCTTAAAGTATCGACCAACATTTTGTAAGTCATCTCAATGCCATCATGCATCGCCTTTTGTGCATCATCTTCAGCTTTTTGCTCTAAAGCTTTTTCCAAGCTATCAACAACCGCCAATATTTCTTTGGCAAATTTTTCTAGGGCAAATTTACTTGCATTACTCACTTCACGCTCGGCACGACGGCGAATATTTTCAGACTCAGCTTTAGCACGAACAGCGGTATCTTTATACTTCTCGGCATCTTCTAAAGCTTGTTCCACTTCTTTCGTTAAACACTCTACTTGTTCTTCAAAAGTCAGAAGTTGCTCACCTTGAGGTGCAGTTTCAGTTTGCTCTTCAGCAGTACTCTCCGACTGTTCTTCAGAATCTGGAAGTTGCTCATTTTCATTCATTTTTGTTAGCTCCTTAGCTAAAAATGGACAGTTCTTCACTGTCCAAAAGGTCTGTTTTTCTAAGATGAATTGAATATGGGGATTAGTTTTGAGGTTTCAAGCGGTTTGTAGGATAAATTGATTAAAAATAGAGCGCTTTTTATACTTTAAGAGCAATAAAAGTAACCAAAAATGCCCAGGCATTGGCACTGGGCGACGTATTGACTGTACTGCAGGTTGAGGCCTCACTTCAGTGCCTGCCTTCACTCTTGCTGTAATTTTTTTGTTTGGCTTTCCCGTTGATTTAAAAATAAACTATTAATCATTTCAATAATCTAAAGTCGACACGTGAAAACAAGAAATGTTCTGGCAAATAGTTGGTAGGAAATTGCAAAATGTAAAGTTACAAGGTAGCCAAATGGCCCAGTGCCAAGGCTAGGGCATTTTGCGTTCTTTTTTTGCTCTTGAAAAAAGAATGTCGCAGTCAGAGCAATAGCGCTGAGAAACGCCTTTGAAATCAAACCAACGCAGACTTTTGAGTCAAAGCAGAAGAAAGTAACTTAGCCGTCACATCCACAATAGGAATAACCTTGTCATAATGCATTCTGGTCGGCCCCACAACAGCCAACACTCCTACAGCCTTTCCGTTCTGCTTGTAAGGTGAGGTTACGATACTACAATCGCGCAAGTTCTGACTGCCGCTTTCTTCACCAATAAAAATCTTAACCCCATCGGCCGCCATCGAACGGTCTAAAATACTCATCAACTGTTGTTTCTGCTTAAAGGCTTGAAATATATTCTCTAAATTACCCAGCTGACCGTGACCGGCCATAGAAACTAAATTAGTTTGACCGGAAAGATGGAAATCAGTCGCAGTATTCGTTTGTTGACCTAAACCATCGATCCCTTGTTCCGCCAAAGAAATCGCTTGTTTAGTTAGTTCATCGAGCTGGTTTTTTTCGCAAATCATCTGCTGTAATAGATCTTCCCGTGCTGCGGCAATATCTTTGCCTACAATATGATGATTTAGATAATTGGCCATCAGATTTAATTCTTCGCGACTATAGTCTCTATCTAATCGAATAACGCGGTTTTGTATTTCATCATTTTGTAATACAAGAACCACGAGTACCCGCTGGTCTGATAGAGGTACAAAGTCAATCTGCTGGATCGATTGTAAAGGTTTAGTTGGGATCTGAACCAAACTCGCCATTTGAGTCATATCCGACAATATCGAGGACGCTTTGCCTAGTATGGTTTGTGTTTCTTGCTCAGGGTTAAGAGAAACTTTTAACTGTTGCACTGTCTCTTGGCGTAAGCTTTTAACTTGAACTAAGCGGTCTACAAAAATCCGCAAGCCTTGAGTAGTAGGGATCCTGCCAGCAGAGGTATGTGGAGATAATAGTAAACCCTGCTTTTCCAAATCAGCCATAATGTTTCTGATCGTTGCAGGACTAACCGACAAATGAGATGAACGTAATAATGCTTTTGAACCAACCGGATGACCTTCACGAACATAGGATTCGATCAAGGATTTCATCAAGACTAAGTCGCGTTCTTTCATTGATTTCTCATTGTTATTTTTTGAACCAGCTGATTTGCCACCGATGGTTTATACTTATTCAAACCAATCACTTGATAAATAAAGAAAAACAGCTGATTATTAATATCATATAGAGACTAATATGCGACCCAATAGAGCAATTTCAAGGTCACAGGTTAAAATAAAATGCCAATTTCAAAAAGCTTTAGTAAAATCGGGATCACAGGAAAACCTGGCAGTTCTGCCGCCATGGAAACGATTAACACTTTATCCAAGCAGCTAATCGACTCTGGAAAATCTGTATTTATCCCGCAAAGAAACCATGAATTGGTCAATAGCCAAGGACTTAAAGTCGTTTCTTTTGAACAGCTCGGTCAACAATGTGATCTAGTGATTGTGGTTGGTGGCGACGGTAGCATGTTAAAAACCGCACGCGAGTTAGTCGATAGCCAAGTTCCACTTTTAGGTATTAATCGCGGTCACTTGGGGTTTTTAACTGATATCAGACCAACCGAACTCGACACTCGAATTCCACCAATTCTAGACGGTGAATATACATTGGAGAATCGCTTTTTATTACACGCAGAAGTTTATCGTGACGATAAAAAAATCGGCGGGTCTTGCGCGGTAAATGACGTGGTTTTATATCCAGGGCAAATTGCCAGAATGATTTCATTTGAGCTTTATATGGATAGGCAATTTGTTTATAGCCAGCGCTCAGATGGACTGATCATATCGACCCCCACAGGCTCAACGGCTTATTCACTTTCTGGCGGCGGTCCTATTATGGCCCCCGAAACAGACTCAATAGTGCTAGTACCTATGTGCCCTCACACCCTCACTAGTAGACCAATTACAGTCAATCGTCAACGGGTGATCGATATCGTGATCGCCGATGCCAATCCTCACAATCCACAACTCAGTTGTGATGGTCAGGAGATTCTTTCTTTATTACCTGGAGACAGAATTCAAGTTAAACAGTACCCGATTGAAATGCGATTAGTACATCCGCTCGATTATGATTACTTTGAGGTATTACGCAGTAAGTTGAATTGGGGTCAGAAGCTTTAACCCTCTGACCAATGTGATATTTTAGATTTCAAAAGAACGCCCCTTTGATCCCATCAAACATATATTGAGTCGCTAAAGCCGCAAGCAGAACCCCCAAAATTCTGGTAATGGCATTAGCGACGGTTTGGCCTAACATGTCAATAATTTTGGTCGCCGCCATTAATATAAACACCGTCAACACGAGCACCGCTAACATCGCGCCAATAACTACACCTTTTTCTTGTACCACTTCGGCATGATTGCTCATTAGCAACATTATATAAGCAATGCTTCCAGGACCAGCCATAAATGGAATCGCCATTGGAAAAACTGATATATCGTCAAACTCTTCGTCAGGAATGGCCGATTCCTTCGAGTCAGCTAGTGCCGATTCGTGAGTGAACTCTTCTGATTTCTTTTCGCGTCTTTCGGTCCGTTTTTCGAAAACCATGTCTAACGCAATTAAAAACAACAATACACCGCCCGCGGTTTTGAATGCCATTAAGCTGATGCCTAAAGCAGAAAGAAGCCCATTGCCAACAAAAGCGAACATCAACAATATTATCGTGCCAGTCACTGTGGCTTTAATAATCATGCGACGCTTAAATTTAGCGCTTGCTCCATCCGTCATTACGGCAAAAATTGGCGCTATCCCCAAGGGATCTATCACCACAAAAAAAGTGACGAAACTACTGATAAAAAGCTCGTACATGACTCACCTTAAAAAGATTGTTGAATAATCAAAATATTTAATCGAAAGCGAACTCATTTGTCTAATAATTTTTTCATCTCTATATCGCCTATTTCCCGGCGAAAAGCACTAGATCAGAAAAAAATGGCGGATATTTAAGGCGAAAAGCTTCATCTTTAAAAAAGACTCAGCGTTGCTTTATTGATTAGATTTTAATCAATTCAACAGCATTTGATAAGATCAAATGTAAAACTACTAGACAATCAATTTCGAATAAATATATCAGTTATCGATATTTTTAACGTGTTCTAATCTCAATTCTTAATAACCGTCCCTATCTAACTGAATTAAAAGCAATACTTAGTTGACAAGGAAAACATGTTGACTATAATTCAAACAGCTTCAGAGTTTAATATTTATCAATACCGTTTCGATGTTTTATCTTTAGTAGATTGACCTTATGGAATATCCTTTAGTAGCTCGTCCTGTTTTATAAATACCCACACTTTAAGCAAATCAGCCATTTTATTTTAATTTGGCTTTAATTTATTTTTATCTTATAGGATATAATTATGTCTACTACTACTGGTACGGTTAAATGGTTCAACGAATCTAAAGGTTTTGGTTTCATCGAGCAAGAAAACGGACCTGACGTTTTCGCTCACTTCAGTGCTATCTCTGGCGACGGTTTCAAAACTTTAGCTGAGGGCCAAAAAGTTGAGTTCACAGTAACTCAAGGTCAAAAAGGTCCTCAAGCTGAGAACATTGTAGCGGTATAGTTTTATCCCGTTAGAGTTTGTAGCCCGCTACAGACAGAAAAAGGCGAAACTTTCGAGTCTCGCCTTTTTTATTGCTTACACAAAACAGCAATTAATTTAGAAATAATTTCTCAAACTCAACCCCTTCCAGTGGTTTTGCAAACAAATAGCCTTGAGCATAATCGCAGCCCATATTAAGTAAGATCTCTCTTTGTTCTTCGGTTTCAACCCCTTCAGCAATGACCTTCAGATTGAGTTTATGCGCCATCACCACAATTGCTTCGCATAATGCTCTATTATCTTTATCCTTTTCTAAATTTTTAACAAAAGATTGGTCAATCTTGATGTAATCGATATCGAATTTTTTTAGATATGATAAAGAGGAATAACCGGTACCAAAATCATCTAGCGCAACTTGAATTCTCGAATTTCTAAAATCTAAAAGCAATTCTCGCACCAGCTCAGTCGAATCCATCATTAGACTCTCGGTAATTTCTATTACGATTGCTTCACCTGATAAATTCAATGCTTTTAGTTGATTAGACCAACCTTTAAAATCAAATCCATTGGCCTGATATTGCACCGGTGATGTATTCACACTAATCTGAAAATGATTCACAAATTTCGAGCGCCAACGACTCACTTGATGAGCGGCTTGCTGTAATACCCAATCACCAATGATCACAATCATGCCTGTTTCCTCAGCCACAGGAATAAAATCAGCTGGGCTCATTAATCCTTTTTGTGGGTGTAGCCACCGGATTAAAGCTTCGGCTTTGTGAACTTCATTGTTGACCAATTTAACGATAGGTTGATATACCAAAGTAAACTGCTTTTGTTTAATCGCTTGCCTCAGTTCAGCAATCAGCAACATTCTGTGTTGCGCGGCTTGTTGCATTGATGCGGTAAAATATTGATACCTACTACGACCTAAACTTTTAGATTGGTACATTGCCTGGTCGGCATTTTTCAACAACAAATCAAACTCTTCAGCATCGGTTGGAAATATTGTGATGCCAACACTTGCAGAAATAAAACTGACTTCATTGCCTAGATAAAAAGGTTCTGATAATTTATCGAGCACTTGTTGAGCCACTCTTTCGATGTTGCTCACTTCATCAATTTCACTCATTATTATACAAAACTCATCTCCGCCTAACCTTGCAACCGTATCGGTTTCACGCACTACCAAACTGATCCGAGACGCTGCTTCAACCAGCAAAATATCACCTACATCATGACCCAGGGTGTCATTGACTTCTTTAAAATGATCTAGGTCGATTAACAATAATGCAAAAGATAATGAGTCTCTTTTAGCTTGTTTGATTTCTCGCTCTAACCTTTCGTGAAACATATTACGATTGGGCAAACCGGTTAAAAAATCAAAATTGGCTTGTTTCCAAATCAACTCTTCAGATTTTCTTTTTTCCGTAATATCTGAAAAGAGAGCTAATCGGCGATGCACACTGCCATCGTCATTAAAGATCGTATTGACGATTAACCATTTAACAAACATTTCCCCGTTCTTACGTCGGTCTTTAACCTCGCCTTGCCAGAAACCTGTTTCTAATACTTGCTGCCGCATTGCCGCATAAAAATCTTTATCGTGGTATTCCGAATTAAGAATATCGGCTTTATGTCCCAGCATTTCTTCAGCGCGATAACCAGTAATTTTTGTAAAGGCAGGATTCACGCTGATAATATTTCTCTCAGAATCAAAAATTAACATGGCTTCACTGCTATTTTGATAAACTAATGAGGCAAGTTGTAACTCTTCATTAGAGCGGTGTTTTTCAATTGCAATCGCAGCCAAATTTGCCGCTTGTTCAATTAAGCGAAAATCATTCTCTTCAGGTCTTGTGACTTCTCTATGATAAATGGCAAAAGTGCCAGCGACTTTACCTTGTAAATCGAAAATAGGTTCTGACCAACAGGCGGCCAGATCGGCTTTACTCGCTAGCTCCCTATAAAGAGACCAATTAGGGTGGGTTTGAATATCCTCTACAATCACTCTTTTTCCGAGCGCTGCCGCGCTTCCACAGGAGCCGACAGCAGCACCTATTTGGCCGCCATTAATTGCATCATTATAAAATTCGGGCAAGCTTGGAGCAGCACCTTTTAATAACCGCTTCCCAGATTCATCCATCAACAATATACTGCCGATCATTCCTGGATTTTGTAATTCAATACTCGCAATTATTGCTTCTAATGTTTTTTCGAAAGTATCCCCCTGAGCAATAATTTCTAACACCGCACTACGAGACTTATCTAGAGATTCTGCTTGTTTACGCGCATGAATATCAGTCAATGCACCAGACATTCGAGTTGCTTCACCTAATTCGTTCCATTCCGCCTGACCACTAGTTTGATACCAACGATACTTTCCACTTTTATGCTTTAACTGAACTTCCATATCATAAGTTGTATTATCGATCAGGTGTTTATCTAGCGTGTTTTTTAGCTTTGACAAAGTATCAGGGTGCACCAACTTAAAAAAAGGATCAGGGTTATTATCAAAACTTCCTTCAGGGTAACCCAGTAATGATTCAAACTTGGGTGAGAAATACTGCTCATTCGATTTTATATTCCAATCCCAAATACCGTCACTGGTTCCACTTACAACACGCACATATCTTTTTTCGCTTAGTCGCAGCTTTTTATTGTAACGACGCAATTGAAACTGACGATATATTAAAAAAGCGATTACTAGTGCTGAAAATAAAACTAGATTTAAAACCAAAACAATATCGGTTTTTTCTACGTAATCCTGTATTACCCAATGGTCTAGTATTTGTTGGTGTTGTTTTTCTGATATGTTGGCAATAGCCTTATTTAATATTGAAACTAATAATGGAAATTGTTTGTTCACACCAAAAGCCAATTTAGTATCAAACTCAGTTTTTCCCACTATTTTAACGTCATGCAAACTCAGCTGTGAAATAGTGTACCCACATAAGGTGACAGTACATAACAAAGCATCAACCTTACCTGTCGACACCGCAATTAATCCATCTTGAATGTTCTCAACCACGACAAACTGATGCTGTTGATATTTGTCGATAATTTTTGTGACGTAGCCATAATCTCTTATCACGCCTATTTTTTTAGATTTAATCTCAGTTAAGTTTTCCACATAGTTCTGTCGAATATTCATAACGATAACCACGGGGTTTGTCACATAGTTATCGCTAAACAATAAGTGGGATTTAAGCGCTGAATCATCTGTTTCAGATAAAACCTCGACAGCGCCTGACCTAGCCAACCCTACAGATTCAGTCCAGGTTTTGGTGACAATTTTTTTAAATTTTATGCCTATTTTTTCTTCAATTAACGCCAAATGCTCTGCAACAATTCCAATATACTTTCCTTGCTTGTCAAATGCCTCAAAGGGCAACCAATTCGGATCACCAGTAAATCGAATATTTGGATGATTTTGCAACCATAGCTTTTCTTCTGCTGTTAAATTAAGCGAGCTATTTTTAATTAGGCTTAATTGATCGCTAACAGCGGCAAATACTTGAGGTATAAACCATAATATAATTAACAAAAATATTTTTTTCACAGAATATGCTCTTACTTAAAACCTATAGCATTGGATGTAAAACAAGAATGAAACTGGACAATACAAGCTTAGTGCAGATCTTGGCTTTTTTCTGTATTTCTAATACTTTTAAACTGAGCTAAAAGCTTTTGATTTCAAATAAGATATTGTAATAGGCGCTGACATTGCTGAGTTATCTGATCTGAACCATCAAACGGGGAAAAATGATAGAAAGCTACTCCGGCCACTGAAGCTGCCACACCATCATTTTCAACTGAATCACCAATATGTATCAACTCTTCTAGACTTAATTCATAGTCAGCCAAGACTTGCTGCAACATTTGAGGATGAGGTTTCGCTCGACTCTTTAATGATGGCGAATAATTATCAGCGAATAACTGACCAACCGATAACTGCTTTGGGTCGCAGTTACCATTAGTCACACTCACTAAAATAAAGTGCTTAGATAACTGATTTAACATATTTTCAATTGCCAGTGGTATATCGATATTACTGCGCGCGTTAATGAACAACTCAAAGGCTTTAGAGGAGATTGCATTCGTTTCATTTAAACCAGAGCAGAATTCGGCCAATACAGCCTGACGCAATAAGCTCATGTCTTCAAAGCGCTGCTCTTTACCGGCCAATAGTTTTTGTTTGATTTGGGTATATTTTTGCACGCTAAACTGTTTATTCTGGCTTTCAAATTTTGCTTTTAAATAAGCTAAGAAAACAGTTTCAGCGCGGCTAATTACTGGACGGTTATCATATAATGTATCATCAAGATCAAAGCTAATCAGTTTGACTTTATTCAATGAATTCCTCCACTGTACCCATAATTATTTTTTGCCTATGGATGCGCTTTATCATAATGCGCTGACATTTTTTCAAATGAGTAGCTTTTAATTTTGAATGATTTTTTGATAAATAAGTTGAAATAAAAAAACTTCTGCCGGCTCGCGTAATTCAGTAAAACAATTAACAAAAGCCGATAAATGGGATTGAATTTTATCTTCAGACAGTGGCATAACTACGGGTTAAGTGGGTCACTAACTTGGCGATCAATTCAATAAATAAAGTGCCCATCTCTGGCTCAAATCGCGATACATCTTTACTCGCTAACGCTAACAAACCAAATTCACATTCTTCTCCTAAAGGGATCAAAGCAAATGATTCTAGGTCCTGATTTAACTCACCAAATAAGGCTTTTTTCGGCGTTGATTCCAACCGTCCACATAGTGGTTCGCTATCGGGGAATTGACAATTAAGTAATGATTTTATTTCATCCGTTGAACGATATACTTGAGCGGGTGCGGAACTAGGGTAACTGCCCACTAAGACTAACGCAACATTGTCTAAATCAAAATCTTGTTTAAGTAAGGTAATGATCTGACTAATTAGCGCTTGTAAGTTATCGGTTTTTAATAAACTCAACATAAACTGATTACATTGGATCAGTAAAGCTTCGTTATTGTGCGCCGAATGCAGCATTTCAATCAACTGACCTTGCATAGTCAAATTACGCTCCCGCAGTACTTTGATTTGACGCTCAACTAATGAGGTCGCACCTTCTTCGTTATGACTCAACTCCATATGGGTTAAAAGCTGCGGATTTTTTTGTAAAAAACCTGGATTATTAGCCAGATAATTTTTGATTTCTGCTTCCTGCATTAACTGGTTCAATTGGCTGCTTTCGCTTTTTTCTAACGCTTGTGGGTTTGGAAACTTCATAATTCAATATATCCCTGATAAACAAATTCGACCGGCCCCATCATACGCACAGGCTGACCCTCTCCTGGCCAGTCGATATGTAAGTGGCCGCCCGGTAAAAAGACTCTAATTTTTTGCTCTAACTGATGTTGTAAACGAGCAACAATCGCACTGGCACAAGCGCCAGTACCGCAAGCTAGGGTTTCACCAACACCGCGCTCATAGACTCGCAAACGAACTTCGTCTTTAGCCAGTATTTGCATAAAACCAATATTAGCCCCTTCGGGAAACAGTTCATGTTTGGTGAGCGCAGCACCAATGCTTTCTACATCGGTCTTTTTTACATCGTCAACGGTGATCACACAATGTGGATTACCCAATGAAACCGCACCAAACTCATAGTTAATGTCATTAGAACTGACTTGATAAGCTATTTCCTGCTGGCCGTGTTTTAAAGGCACTTTTTCAGGCGCTAATTGTGGCACCCCCATTTCAACACTGACTAAACCATTACGCAAAATATGAAGACTCATAATGCCTTTAATGGTGCTGACTCTAATTTTATTTTTCCAGGTAAGCCCCATTTGACGGACAAATCGTGCCAAGCACCGCGCACCATTACCACATTGTTCAACTTCTGAACCATCGGCATTAAATATTCTATAATGAAAATCAACGTCCGGTTGCTGTGGCGGCTCAACTAATAACAGCTGGTCAAAACCTACACCACGATGCCGATCGGCTAACCTTCGGATCTGGCCTTCGTTGAAATAAACTTGCTGAGTAACCCCATCCACCATCATAAAATCATTGCCAAGGCCATGCATTTTGGCAAAACTTAAAATCATAAAGTCTTCTCCTGAGTTTCAAGCTGGGTGCTTAATGCTGATCGCTTTGAGGGTTGAGTTCCACTCACTGGAGATATTGGTTGCCTTGATGACGTCTTTTTCGTGGCGTTTGGCTGATCGATATACAATGCGCCTTTCTGACCACAACCAAGCAACACCAAAATGACACTCGCGGCCAGTGTATTTCGCTTTAATTGCATTTCATTCTACTCACGGCTCGATTTTTCTATGTAGGGATTCTCAGCAATTTTGTATAGGAAATCAATGTGTTTTGTGAGAAAGGCTGGTTTATTTAGCTCCTAGCTGTTTCAAAGCGTGATTGAGCTTTTGTTCGATACTTCTTTTATAGTCAAGATAAGTGATTAATGATGCTTGTTGCTTGATTGAAGTTAAATCAAGATCGGTGACAAATAGTGGGTAATGACTTTTGCCCAGCCTTTGCTGCAAGATATATTGCGCCATTTTACGATAGACCATATCGCCATAATCTCGATAGCAATAGCTTTGTTCACTGACATAAAGGTCAAAACAGATTTTATTCTCACTATTAGTGGTAGCTATCGCCTGTACCTTTGAGTACTGCTCTGCAATCTGGCGGTCTTGGGGTTTCACCGAAATAAATCGCAATTGTTCGCTATTGTGTGATAAATCTAAAATAGAAAAGTGGCAACTATCCATTGTCTGATTAGAAAAGCTAAACCTTTGATTGAGCGAATCTATAAACTGCTGGTAATGACTGATTAACTTATCACTTGAAATACCCCGATGAGATTGATAAAAATATTTTCCTTGAGGCTCACGGATCATCACTTCAAGTCGATTAGCTTGATGTTGGATCAAATAACAATGATGAACCTCTCTAACTTGTTTTGTCATGGCCTTTTTAAGCGGCTCTGATAGATTCAAATTCTCGTCGAGTAGGTATTCAACGTCTAACTCACAGGCTTGACTCAAATCATATAGAAACCGCTTTTTCTGCTTAATAAAACGATAATTTACCTGCCCTTGATTAAATTCAATCACCAGATATCCACTCTCAAGTGACATCAAGTAGCGGTATTCTTTAAATAAGGTCTTTTTCACTCCACTATTGTTCTGTTTTTTCAGAGAATATTTGAGTAATTTATTCCATTGCTGAAAAAGCGCAATTAAACGTGCTTTTACTGTTTTTGCTTGGGGAATATCACCACAAAATATTTGCAAGCCTACTTCTGAACTCAGTATTGCGTGATGCTCGACTAACAGCTGAACCCAAGCAAATCGCCCCTGGAATCGTTTACAACTATATTCGCCCCAACTATTAAGATAAAAAATATCAAACTGTTGCAATAAATTTTTCCGCTCTTCACCCCAGCAGAAAAAATCTATTTGACTACCAACGTTATAGATACCTTGCTCTTTTTCTGCTAAAAATAAATCGTTTTGAGTATTCAAAAACACCCCTAACTTCTCTGTTTTAGCGTCTTGCTGAAATCTTTCATCGGTTAGCTCTGTCGTTAAGTTAGACCCGAATGAAAATAAATTCTTAACAATTTTTTGAATTAATTTTAAGTCAAAAAATTTATTTTCGGTGTAAATTTGATAATGACTTCTGCGGTTAACCACTCGGTTACAGACACACCAAGCCAACACTTCAAATAAAGTATCGGCGCTAAATACTGGCGGATGGATCGATAATAAATGCGGCGCAACCGAACCGGTCAACAAGTGCCATTGTTGTATATTTTTATCAAGCTGATTTTTTCTTTGAAATAAAGTCACCGATGATTCGGTTACATTTTTCGCGATGCCAGTATTAACACAATCAATTTTCCCCGACTTACGCTCAAAAACCGCATAAAGTTTTCGACCCAAAGCGACCAATTGTTTCTGACTGGACTTGTTATTAACGCCCTGCACCCTAGCAAAGTTGGATAAGAAATGATAAGAATGAGTAAGTTCACGGATTAGATCTTTGCGCTCTTTCAGTACCGAACCAATCTTCCAGCCGGGTCTATCATTAAGATAATCCAGCCGTGCTTGACTCCAACCCCAGCGTTTAACCAACAACAACATTTGCTGATAACGCCACTTATTTCGACTTTTACTTTTATTATGAGAACTATCTAAACTAATTTTAATCCCCGATTTTAAATAAAAGGCCCTTCTTAAAAACTCCAACCTTTGCGGTTGATCTTTAACAAAGTCCTCGGCACATTTTAATAACATTAAATAAGGATCAAGCTGTTCCGTATTGTCCAAGCCCTGATAAACCAATGCCTTATATTGTGACGATAATAAACCCGACTGTGGAAAGTATCTGGCGTATATTTCTAAAATCAATAATTTAACCGATGACTTGTATGGAGACTCAATTGCTTTGTATTGCTGCCATAACGCTGCGCTAAAATATTCGCTCGCAGGAATTTCATCAACTTCCCCAAAATCAACCCAGTCCAGCGGGTCTATTTTTTTTTGCTTCAATAATTGTGACACTGATTCTCGATAGTATTCTCCAGGAGGCACCAGCCACCATAGTGGCATCCGTCCACATAGCCAAACCGCAGTTCGGTAGAATTCATCTAACAATAAGTAATTCTGAGTATCGCCACAGCTTTCTTTGCTGATACGCTTTTGTTTTTGTTGTGAAAAATCATCTTGATGCACCAAGTAGCAGTTCAATTCGACGCCTTTAGCTGCCATCCACTGTGTAATTAGTTCTGTTTTTTGCAATAGCTTTTCTGATTGATTCTGGTCTGGAGGATCGGTTAAACAAATCCATAAATCTAGATCGCTACGAGTAGATTGACCCAAAGTCCCCATACTGCCCATTAAATAAAGCCCCGCAATTTCAAACTTTAAGAAGGCTCTTGATTTAAGCTCAAAACTTCGGCTGACAGTCTTTGCTATTTTTTTATCCAACTCACTAGGAAAATAATTGGGGATACCACAAGGAGTCGACTTATCTACATAACCAGGCAATACAGGATTATTGATATGAAATAGTAAGGGTAACAAACGAATACTATCAGCCTGAGTAAAATTATGACTTTGGAGCATTTTTTCAAGACGAAAGCCGCTTAACCGAGTAAATCGACTTTGAATAGACTTTATTTGCTCAGGTTCTATCACCTTAACAACTGTTTTCTGCTTAGACCCCACAATACCCTTTCAGCATTCTTGTTTATACTTCAAGTGTAGATGCAAAAGAGAATTTCTGACTGGTTATTAGCATAGACTTCAACAAAATTAGTACTTCAATTTATACCCTAATAACCTATACTGAGATTTATAAATAAATATAGTTGAGCCAGTTATGTCTTTTGACCCCAATCAATTATTAAACCACTCTCCTTTAGCCATTTTGGTTTGCGATCAATCAGGGCGAATTATTTATAACAACCCTTTATTTTTAAAACAGACTTCATTAACTCAAGAACAAGTACTTGGACAGCTATATACAGCCTTGCCGCTTGAAGCTATAGATACAAAAAGCCAGAAAGTTCAGTTATTTTCCTCGGATCAGGTTGAGACGATTATTTTTAGTCACTGGCAACAAGCAGCTAAACCTACAGATTCTTCAACCAAAACAACCATTCATTATTTTATTCGCGAACGTGAGAATAGTGAGCAGCCAGTCATTAATAACAAAATAAAAAGCTTAAAACTGCCTAAAAGAGCAAGCTGGGTGGAATTTCTTGATTATGAAGTTAGTCGAAGTCGCCGTTATGATAATCCGCTCGCCATTTTAAAACTTCATTTAATAGTTTTTGATAAAAAAGATGAAAACGACGAACAAAAACAGTCTCTTGAACAGACTCAATTTCAACAAATTATCAAAGATACCTTGATGGCCGAATTACGTTGGGCCGATATGATTGGACAAACAGACCTAGGTAGTTTCTTAATGATTTTACCCGAAACGCCAAGCGACGCAGTAGCTGTGCTGCAAAATAAACTAAAGAAATCCATTTCCAGAGAACTTAGTATTGTTGATAAAAGTCTGAAATTTCAACTAGTTTTTGCCGAAGCAAGCTGGAGAAAGCATGATGATAGCCAACGGTTATTAGAGCGCGCTCGTGGCCTTTTGGTAGAAAAACTCGAAAAGCTATTAGAATAGTAAGTATCTCTAAATCAAGCTATAAAAAAACCGGGTAAACCCGGCTTCTTAATAACGAAACTACTAATTAGAGCTTTACTTTACCTGCGCCATCATGTGCTTAACTGCCGCTTTTATTTCATCATCACTACAGTCAGCACAACCACCCTTAGCCGGCATAAAACCTGCGCTACCTTGGTAACCGTTGATAGCATGCTCAATCAAAACATCTTCACCTTGAGCAAAACGATCTTTCCAAGAAGCTGAATCACCTGTTTTTGGCGCTCCGGCTACACCAGCAGCATGACACATTGCACATTTTGTAGCGTAAACATCTTCGCCACCACGAGGGCCACTTGATTCAACCACTGGTGCTTCGGCAACAGGAACGTCATCGCCTACACGGTATACTTTCCCGGTTGCAGTCGTTCTTTTTTCAATCGTTGCTTCACTCTGATGATTTGCCGACGCAGCACCAACAAAAGTTATAATTAATGCGGCCAAGGTTACTCGTAATTTATACACTGATACTCTCCAAATGGAATAAATGACGCAAAATATCATTTGCGTTTTAACTATCTTGATAAGTCAAGTTGAAAATCTGGGGCAATTATAGCCGACTTGTAGCATTTGATCATAGCTTCAACAGAAAATTACTTATTTATCCACAAAATCAAATAGTTACATTATCAGAAAACTGTACTATTCTTATTGTTAAATGGTTCACGGAAAAACAGTGTAAAAAATGATATTAGCCAAGTGTTAAATTTAACTTGATGAAGAGTCGCTTTATTCCTTACACTGAGCCTAATAAGCAGTTGATTTAATTAAACTATTCAAAGTAAGTTAAAAATAAGAAATATAGAATTGTGCGTTTATTTAAAAAAACACTATCAGATAATTTAATTGTCGCATCAATTGACGGCAAGCAATGCCGTGTTCAGTACTTTTCTCAAGCTTCTGGACAGTTAAATCAAATCGCCAGCACCCAATTTGAATATCAAGCCTTAGAGTCTCTAGAAGACCAATTTATTGCTTGGTGTAAGAAAAATACTGAAAAAAGCAATTCGATACGCTGGTTATTAACCCACGAGCTCTACCAGACTTACCATACTGACGCCCCCAGCGTATTAGAAAAAGAAATGGCTGAAGCGTTAAAATGGCAAATTAAAGACCAAATTGAACTCGCAATTGATAATGTATTGATCAGTTATTACCGACCCAAGCACCCCGATCCAGAAAATACTCAACTGATCGCGGTAAGCGTAGAAAAAAAATTAGTTGAATCTTTAATAGCAACTTCTCAATCTGCACACTTAATACTCGATGCGATTGAAATAGAAGAGCTGGCTCTTGGCCATGCCTTATTAGATCATTTACCGCAAGACAAAATAGTCGGTTATGTTGGAGAAAATAAATCAGGGTTAGTTTTTAACTTTTACCAAGATAACCAGTTAGTTTTTTCTCGCTTTAAAAAAGGCCGTTTCATTCCACAGCCGGTCGAGCAAG